>OCAS01000633.1_pt1 | contig 26262 bp, 23 predicted proteins | sample 1550751 | NCBI WGS metagenome assembly OCAS01 (sample SAMEA2580301, study PRJEB22360) | human gut metagenome | biome: human gut; feature: human-associated habitat; material: faeces | place: Denmark | collected 2008/2010
GATATTTTTGGCGGGCATGGTAAGAATGATGCGGTCCCCTCTGGATGCCGCGATCGCCGCCAGTCCGATTCCTGTATTCCCGGATGTAGGCTCAATGATGACGGACCCTTCTTTCAGCTTCCCTGCTGCCTCCGCGTCTTCGATCATCTGTGCCGCCACACGGTCTTTGACGCTTCCTGCCGGATTAAAATATTCCAGTTTCGCAATGATCTCTGCATCTGCTCCATATTCCTTTTCCAGACGGTTCAAACGGACCAACGGGGTATTTCCAATTAACTCTGTCACATTTTGATAGATTCCTGCCATACTTTTTCTCCTTTTTATATTCCTATATTTCCTACGCGTTTAGTATGTTTTAATTATATGCAATACCTTTTTTTATGTCAATACTTTTTTCAACAAAATAAGATTTCACCTGTCTTGAAAAAGATTCATTTATTTAGTATATTATATATTGTTACCGGGTGAGCACCTACCGTATGCAAGGCTGATTCTTGCATACGTTTTTTATTTTATGGAGAAATGAACAGAAAAAACTGCAATTAGATTGATCAAATTCTGTATACCACTTATTTTAAGCAGTATCCTTCAGCAGCTCTACAACTGGGCGGATGCATTTATTGTCGGAAATGTGGCCGGAGAAAATGCTCTGGCCGCCATCGGCTCTACAACTACAATCATTAACCTGTTCCTCACTGCCATAACAGGGTTTACTCTCGGCCTTTCCATTTTATTTGCCCAGAAATTCGGCGGCGGAAAAAAGGATCAAATCTCAAAACCTCTATCCGTATTCACTGTTGTTCTGGGCTGTGCTTTTTTGCTTGTCCCGGCAGCGGGCATTCCGGGCGCCTATCCATTGCTCCGCACGATGAATACGACACCGGAAACCATTCATATGGCAAAAAATTATCTTCAGATTATATTGATCGGCATACCGTTTCTTGCCGTATATAACGTCTACACTTCAGCACTCCGCGGCATTGGAAACAGCCGCGCTCCTTTTGGTTCTGTCCTCTGTTCGTCTGTCGTGAATGTTGTACTGGGAACCGGGGGATATTTAATTTCCATGTTTGGAATAAGTCCGGAATCGACGGAGATCGGAAAAATTTCTTCCAAAGAATTGCGGCGTTTTATGTGGTTTACGGCATCGCCATGTCCATCCGGGGTTATACAGAAGTATACAGAAGGAATCGGAGACGTTCTCTTCTCCAGTATATCGGGGATTGCCGCACTGGTCTCCCGTATTATATTTTCATATGCTTTTGCGGGACTTTGTGGAAACATGATCATCGCCTATGCGGAAGCAGGCTCATGGGGAGTCTTATTTTTCCTGTACCTTATACGCATCCTCTGGAGACAGAAAACGGGCATTCCGCCTCAAAAGGCTTTTTCAAAAAGTTAAATTCTGCAATAACGTCAAATTGAAAGGCTTCCCGAAATTCCGGGAAGCCTGCTGAATCTATCTATATTACAAAATCATTTCCGCCTTTTGAAGCGGCACGGTCCAAAATATCCTGTATCGTCACACTGCCCAGATAATCCCTCACAACTTTATCCAGTCCTTCCCATACAAAAATTGTCGGACAATCATAATAACGTTCGCACTGATTGGTCTCATCGTCCAGACACGCAACCGGGGCAATGCTGCCTTCTGTAATCTCCAGTACATCTCCGATCGTATATTCCGAAGGTTTTTTAGAAAGCTGATATCCTCCTCTCGGACCTCTCAGGCTTTTTAAATATCCGCATATACTCAGCTGTCTTACGATCTGCTCCAGATATTTTATGGAAATACCCTGTCTCTTTGACACATCCTTCAGTGAAATCCATTCTCCCGTATTGTGCTGTGCCAGATCATATAATAAGCGGACCGCATATCTCCCTTTGGTTGAAATCTTCACGGGTTCCCTCCTCATTCCTACTTTTTCACTATGTTATATCACTATTGTAAAGAATCCGGCTCTTTCTGTCAAACCCCTTTAACAGGAATATAAAAAACAAACTATTTAAGCAAGGAACAAAGTGGGCAAGCCCACTTCAACGCCCCAACCCCTCCCTCACTCTTTGAGGGGCTTGACAACTTTGCGTGCCAGATGCAATTTGCCGCAGGCAAATAATTTCCTTACGCATCTGTGCACAACCCGCGGAGCGTTTTTATTTCATAGGGAAGGTCGTGAACTTTCCTATGAAATAAAAAAACAGCTGAATTTATTGGTTTCAGCTGTTCTTTACTATGCCGGCAATGGGACTCGAACCCATACGCCCGTAAGGACAACAGATTTTGAGTCTGTCTCGTCTGCCAATTCCGACACGCCGGCTTGTCTTGACGACCTTGAATATAATATCATCTCTGTCATGGAATGTCAACAAGAAAACCCAAGTTTTTCATCTCTCCCCTTATTCTCCGCCGATCATATTTTCCAGTGAATTTCCCGGAGGTACAATTGGAAGTACATTCTGTTCTCTGCCTATTATAAACTCAATAACCGTAGGGACATTCTTGCTCTCTTTGGCTTTCAGGAGAGCGCTCCGAATGTCTTTCACTTCCCGGACACGAATCCCTTCTGCCCCGTAACTCTGTGCCAAATGGACAAAATCAGGGATATAACCGGATAGACAGTGTGCAGACGCACTTTTGCATTCTTTCATACAGCTTTCTCTGCGGCAGGTACATGTGGCAGAATAACGCCTGTCATAAAACATCTCCTGCCACTGCCGGACATTGCCCAGATAACCGTTGTTGAAGATGCAGATGATAATGGGGAGTTCATAGAGCGCTGCCGTGGCAAGTTCCTGAATATTCATCTGAAATCCGCCGTCTCCGCAGATGGCTATGACATCTTTTCGGGGTACTCCTAATTTAGCACCTATGGCAGCAGGGAAACCATAGCCCATTGTTCCCATACCTCCAGAGGTGAGCATTTTTCTCTTCTCCGACAGTTTCAAAAACTGTGACGCCCACATCTGATTTTGTCCCACATCCGTTGTGATCACGGCACTGTCAAACAGATCATTGATGTATTCTATCACATTCTGTGCGCTCATTTCCCCAGATGTGCTTTTCTTTAAAGTGACCGGATGCCGCTGTTTCCACAGTTTCAGACGGCTGACCCACTCCCCGGCCGCAGACGGCTTTGCTCTTTCAAGAAGAATTCTGATCAGTTTCCCTGCATCTGCAGCAACCGATATATCTGCCGGTACATTTCGCGAGATCACATCCGGCTCGATGTCTGCATGGATAATAACTGCCTTGTCTGCAAAACTGTCCGTTTTTCCTGTTATGCGGTCGTTAAACCGAGTGCCGATGGCAAACAGAACATCACACTCACTGGTGGCCATATTTGCAGCGAAACTTCCGTGAATACCCAGATTCCCCATATACAGCGGGTGATCTGAGGGAAGGACCCCTTTCCCCATAATGGTCGTGACAACCGGTATCCCGGTCTTTTCTGCCAGACTGGCCATTTCTTTTTCCGCCCCTGCAATATGTACACCTCCTCCCAGCAAAAAAAGAGGTTTTCGGGCTGCCCTTAAAGCTTCCAGACAGCGGTCTATTACTTCCTGTGGCACAGGCACTTCAGGTTTATCGTCTGTGCACAGCGGATAAAAGTCAGAACCCATTTCCTGCTGAATGTCTTTCGGCAGATCAACGACTGCCGCTCCGGGCCTTCCTGACCGGGCTGCCTGAAAGGCACTGCGGATCGCTTTCCCCAGTTCACTGCGGTCACGTACAGTCACTACATATTTACATATACTCTTCATGATCTTAATCGTATTTACTTCCTGAAAAGATTCTCTCCCGATCAGCCCTGAAGAAACCTGTCCCGTAAAACAAACAAGTGGAACACTGTCTATATTTGCAGTGGCAATGCCGGTCACAAGATTGGTCGTCCCCGGTCCGCTGGTCACAATGCAGACTCCTGTTTTTCCCGAAGCCCTGGCATATCCATCTGCCGCATGCACTAGTCCCTGTTCATGGCGCGGCGTAATGACTCTGATCTCCTTCTCATCATAAAGCTCGTTAAATAAATCAATTACCTGACCTCCCGGATACGCAAACAAAGTATCTGTTTTTTCCGCCTTTAACGCTTTCACAACCAGCTGTGCTCCTGTAATCTCCATGTAATATTCCTCCATTCACTTCATAAAGCAAGTAAACACTTGCATATTGGTTATATTTATACGGCACCGTCAAAAGACAATGCCGCCTTCTTCACTCTGCCGTAATTCCATACAGGAATGCGGCAACTGTTTTTTTAATAAAGTCTTCTCTCCCAACCTCCGTAAGCTTTTCTTCAAACGACGCATTTAAAAACGTATAACCAAAAGCGCTGGAAAAAAGCGTCATAGCCAAAATCTCAAAATCCGACCTGGGAATCTTACCTCTCTGCGCCATCTGTTCAAAGTAAGAAATCAGCGATGAGAGGAACGCCTGAGGGATTTTCATAATAAACGGCGCTGTTTCCTCATAAATCTGCGGAGCCCGCAGACCGATGGAGAGTCTCACAAAGTCAGGGGTAATCCTCTTCATATACTCTCTCATATACATTTCCAGATCATACTGCAGCTCCCACCGGACATCCTGAAATACATCCGGCGTAAAATCCGCCCGCCACTTTTCCTGCTCGATACCGCTCATAACGATACTTTTCTTATTCTGAAACTTCCGAAACAGGGTGCATTCATTCACCCCTGCGGAATTTGCGATATCTTTTGTAGTCGTTGCCACGTAGCCTTTATCCCTTACCAGAGACATAGTCGCATCTATAATTTTTTGACCGGTCTCGTCCATATGTATCATCCCTCTCTGTAATGCAAGTATTTACTTTCATTTTAGAATCTCCCATAAAAAAAGTCAAGGCCGGAGAAGTGATATCTCATCAATTCTCCGGCCTTTTGTTATTTCATAGGAAAGTTCTACGACCTTCCCTATGAAATAAAAACGCTCCGCGGGTTGTACACAGATGCGTAAGGAAATTATTTGGATTTTAACTCTGTAAGTAATTCTTCAATATTGTCAAGACAAGCCCCGCAGATGCTTCCTGCGCCGGTTGCGTCTTTGACTGCATCCACTGTTGTGGCACCTTCTTCATAGGCATCCATAATTTCTCCCACGGTCACATCGACACATGGACAGATAATATCGTCACGGTCCATTCCTTCCACCTCCATAAATAATATAGGAGTATTATGGACCTAAATTCCGCGGAATATACACTATTTATTCTGAACTTTCTCAAGCAGCCCTTTTTTCCTCAGTCTTTCGTTGGCTGCATCCCTTAAAAGCGCATAAATAACGGAACAGGCCGGGATACTGATAAACATTCCGGCTACTCCGGCCAGATTGCCGCCGACGGTCACTGCAACTAAGACCCAGATGGCAGGAAGACCCACTGAATTTCCCACAACATGAGGATAAATAAGATTCCCTTCAATCTGCTGTACTACGACAAACATGATAACAAAAATAACCATCTTAAACGGGCTTACCATAAAAATCAGAACCGCCCCCAGAGTGCTTCCGATGAATCCTCCCAAAATAGGGATCAGCGAAGTCACGCCGATAAACATGGCGATCAGCATGGCATAAGGCAGACCGAGTATATTCATGCAGATAAAAATGATCGTGCCCAGGATTACGGCTTCCGTACACTGGCCGGACAAAAAACTTGAAAATGCCAGATTACACATGTTTCCAATGTATATGATACGGTCCGCATATGCTTCTTTCAGATAAGAGTATAGAAGTTTCTTCGTCTGAAGTACCAGCTTCTCCTTTTTCAGCAGTGCATTAACTGCAAAAACAATGCCAAGCAAAAATGTCACTACGGTCTGTACTGCCGAACTGATGACAGATACCGTGGAGCCCAGAATATTGCTGGCGCCGGACTGGAAGAATCCCATCAGTTCTGTACTGATTTTATTCCAATCTAAGTCGATCTTCATCAGATTCTGTTTGGTGAACAGAGGATTGTTGGATACATTCTGTAAAAATTCTTTGATCTCGTTCACAAATCCCGGAATGCTGGATGCCAGGCTGTAAAGTGTATTGGCAAGTTCCGGAAGAATGAGAAAACTGATCAGCGCCAGAACACTGATAATACATACGACAGCCAGGATCAGGCTCAGTGCCCGCTTTCCTTTTTTCACTTTTGAAAACAGCTTTGTTTCAAAAAATCTCATTGGCACATTGATAATAAATGCCATACATCCTCCGATAATAAACGGGAAAATCACTGAGACTAAATAGGAGAATGCCTTCAATATGTAGCTTATATTGCTGACACCCAAATAGAGAAGTACTCCAAACGCCACAAGTCCAAAGAATCCCTGTGTGTTTTTATTATAAAATTTCATATGATACTGCTCCTTTTAAAAGATATTAAATAATTATACCGAAAATAAAAACAGATATCCAGACATATTTAAAAAGATTCGGTTTCTTGTTGTGCTTCTAACTTTTTCCATGGTAAAATAGAGAAGTACAAAATGCGAAATGGAGAGTATATGCCAATGAACATTTACACTTTTAACAATAATCGGAACTCCTCCGAAGATCATATAAAAACATTGAAAGACATTGCTTCAGAGCACCACTTTAACATCCATATATTTAAATACACCAATAAAGACGAATTATTATTTGATCTGTCATCTCATCCGGAACGGGCAGATATTATTTTCCTGAGAATATCAAAAAGCAAAGACGATGAGATTGTCGGTCTTGAAGCGGCAAAAAGTCTCCGCAAGCTTTGCTGTCATGCCCTGCTTATTTTTATCTCTGCCAATAAACAGCTTGCTGCAAATACTTTCCCTACGTTTCCTTTTTACTTTTTCTATCTCAAATATCTGACTCTGGAACAATTCAAACCTGTATATTTAAAAGCTCTTTCACTGGCCGAAAGGAGGCGGAACAACCTGTTCCAGTGCGGCAGCGGCGCGCATGAACATTACATACCTCTGGGTGATATTTACTACTTTGAAATCTTTCAGAGGATTACAACTGTATACCACAGCAACACCAGCTTTTCGTTTTATATGTCCATGTCCAGGCTGGAAAAAGAATTAACACCGAAAGGATTTCTGCGCATTCACAGATCCTTTCTCATCAACATGCGCCATATTGACCAGATTACTGACCGCACGGTACGGCTGACGAATGGATTTACTCTGCCCATAGGAACCACCTATTTAAGTCAGGTACGAAAAATGTTGTCACAGCTTAAAATCTACACCCTATAAGAATTAAGAAGGTGATATTATGTTTTCAATCTGCTTTTGTGATGATACTCCCGCAACACTGCATAAGTACATAGAACTTTTTGAGTTGATCGCCGAGAGACATCAGATCCCTGTCAGTATTCGGGCATTTTCTTCGGGTGAGGAGTTTCTTGTTTACTTAGAGAACCCAAACCACTTTTTTGATCTTTATTTTGTTGAAGCCGGACTGAAAGACATAAGCGGGATTGACACGGTTCTCCGTATCCACGAGTATGATCCGTGGGGACTCGTGATCTTTCTCGGAGTCCGCGCGGAATGTGCCAGTGACTGCTTTGCCGCTTACCCTTTCAATTACATCATCAAGTCAAAGCTGAACTTTATCAGGGGCGAATCTGTCTTTCTCAATGCTTACTCGGTTTTCAAGCAAAAAAAGAAGCCGTATATCGTCTGTAAAAACCGGACCACGTTCCAGTGCATTCAGCTTTCCGATATTTCTCATTTTGAGACTCTCGGACGCCTCGTGGTTGTACATTTTAAAGACCGGAGTTTTGAATTCTATTCCAAACTCAATATCATAGAACAGTCTGTTAAAAACAAAGGTTTTATCCGTGTCCACCGTTCTTACATCGTAAACCTCTCCTATATTTTAGATGCGGATAAGGAAAATATCTTCCTGACAGGCCACGAAACTCCCGTCCCCATCGGCCAGATTTATCTTGACCATGTTCGCAGGGAGACTTATCCGTTTTTTTCCATCAATTCTTCCAGTCTGTCTGTCAAATAAAACAAGGACTTTTGCACCCTTATCTTAACAATGTACAAAAGTCCTGTTTATATGATGACGCCCTGTTTTAAGTCTTATGATCATCAATATTGCCGCCTGCGCGGATCACGATATGTCAGGACTCTCTGCATTGAGCTTCTTCACCTTATAGGAATTGCTTACTCCCCAACTACGGCAAGTCAGTTTCTTCATGCTCGCCTTGAACTTTGCTATCGATTTTGCGTGTGGTTTTGCCTTGAATTGATGTGCCCTGCTGTCAAAGCAGAACCCAAAGCCGAGGTATTTAAGTCCTTGTGGTCTATCTACCTTACTCTTTGTCAAATTTACTTTAAGCCCTAGTTTCTCTTCAATAAACTTTGTGAGATTTCTCATTACTCGCTTTGCCGACATTTCACTTCCTACCATAACAATACAGTAAGTAGACCCAGGGAACCTCCCCCTAAGTCCCTCTCAGAACTGTACGTGAACCTCTCAGCTCATACAGCTCCCATTATCCGGCCGATGGCAGTATTCCAAACTTCCAGTGCGCAAACAGATTCCCGTCTCGCTTGAATTGACCACCCTTTCCCCGATTGGTTACGGCAGATGTTGTCTCTTCTGCAATCCAGACTCTACTAAAACTGATTGACTGTTCACCCCTTCGCTCCATTTCCGTTACAGCAACTTCTTCACTACTATGGGCTCTGCTGACTTCTCACAGTTCGTTGTTATTAGGCTAATGAAACCTCTGTGAGACCTCCACGCTTAAGGTGCACGCTCTTTCCCTCCATATATCCGCCGCATTTACTTTACTCCTACAAATGTGATAGTTATTAGACTTTGTTGCTTTGAGCCAACTTATCTCTCAGAGTCCAGCCTTATATGCGATTTCTGTCCGTCGAACCGGAGGTTTGCTTTCAGCTTCCTTCAGATTCCATCTCACGATGGACACCCTTGCTGTTCGGCTATACATTTCCCACTACCCGGGCATGTTCGGGACTTTCACCCGTTAGAGTGCGCCCATGGCGCGCAAACTCAAAAGAGACTGCCGGCTCAGCCTGCAGTCTCTTTAACTTATCTTTTGTTATGCCCAAGATGCCGTTCCCCGCAATTTTGACTCCTAGCCACAGCTAGGTGGGTTTCCTCATCCTGCCTTCTACCTTCCACCGTGTTGTGGCTTGATATCCAGCCGGATATTCGGAATCCCGTTCAAATAGTTGTAGGTTCAAAATAGCAGGCGTTATCGAACACCCCAGGCCGTTTATTCCGTTTCTTTACAAGTTATTATACATGAAGTATGTGAGAGTTTCAAGAAGTACATACATGAAATTCTAGCCAATCGGCACCGGGCCTGTTTTCTCAAAAGGAGAAATGCGGTCATAGCCGCTGATGTCCTCTTTCAAGTCTCTTTTCAAATAGCGAAATGTCTCCTTCTCTCCTTTTTCAGCATACATTGTCAACAGCATCATCAGATAATCTTTGGAAGCCTCATGCATGATCAATGCCGCGATTCCGTTATTAAAATACTCCAGAGGACTCTCTTTCGTAAAATCATTCTTTTTGTAGATTTTCCCGGCGCTGATTCTGTCCACTAACATTTCCGCCATATATTTTTTCGGAATTTTCATTCCTACCAGGCCCTTAGCGTCAGGATTCAGGCTGTAATCGATCCAATACTCAAAATGATGCCTGTTCCTCCCTTTATGGTGCAGCCATGCCCTGGATATCCCATATTTTCTTCTTTCGATGTTGTTAGGGCTTTGATTTCCCTGGTAGTATTTCGCCCCCGGAATAAATTCCGTCGGAGAATACTTTGACATATCGTGCATGATACCCTGGTAGTAAAGTCCCACCTTAAAACAGCCTTTGGCCACAAGGATTTTATGTTTTGTAATTGTCTTAAAGTGTCCTAAAATATGCATAATCAAGCTCCCAGCACGGCAATCCCGATACATCCCGACAACACGATCAGGAAAATCGGATGTATGGATTTCCCACGTTTCTCTGCTACTTTATTTATCATATATAATATAACAAAAAGAATCACAGATTTAAAGTCAATGGAAGAAACTATTTTATGAAGATCCAGTTCACCATCTTTTAAAAACGCCACCTGAAACACAGACAGAGTCGCCGCGCAGATTAATCCGGCCACCACCGGACGGATGCCGTAAAATCCTGCCTCCACAAGACGGTTGTTTTTAAAACTTTCCAGCACTCTGGCAACGAGGATGATAATGACCACCGACGGCAGCACAAGGCCGAATGTGGCGATCAGGCTTCCGGGGATACCTGCGATATGAAATCCCGAATAAGTCGACATGTTGACGCCGATGGCTCCCGGCGTAGACTCGGAAATTGCCAGCATATTTACAATATCTGCGTGGGTAAACCAGTGAAAACGGTCCGCCATGCTGTAAAGGAACGGAAGTGTGGCAAGCCCGCCCCCAAGCGCAAAGAGTCCGGTCTTAAAAAATTCAATGAACAGCTTTAGAAGGATCATTTTCTATCTCCTCCTCTCCGCACTTTCCCGCAGAGCAAAAGTCCTAAAACAGCGCCGATGATTACATAAATCACAGGATTACTCATGAAAAATACCATGCCGAAAAATGTGGCCGCAAATATCATACCCGTCAGCCAGTCCACGACTCCGCCTTTTACCATCTTCTTGATACTGTTGATCATCAGAACACAGACACAGACCCGAATGCCCCAAAACGCACTCTGCACCGCTTTTAGGTCACTGAAATTGGTCATAAAAGCTGCGATGAGCATGATAATAATCAATGATGGGGCTGTAAACCCTAATGTCGCCGTGATACCTCCTCTGATACCCTTCAGTTTGTATCCAATAAACGTGGAGGTATTGACAGCGATGACTCCGGGCGTACACTGTCCTACCGCAAAATAATCCATGACTTCTTCACTCGTCGCCCAGCCTTTATTTTGAACAACCTCCCGTTCGATCATCGGGAGCATGGCGTAGCCTCCGCCGAATGTAAATGCACCCATTTTAAAAAAGGTTAAAAACAGTTCTTTATATTCTTTCAACTCGCTGATCCGTCCTTCCCATTAAGTTTTCTTTTTATTATACGGAAAAAATGCGAAAAAAACCAGAGACAAAACCAAACTGGCTTCGTCTCCGGAAATGTAAAACATATTACAGGTTTGTATATCCCATCATCTGAAGGTCGACTTCTCTCGCCGCTTCCCGTCCTTCGCGAATTGCCCACACGACCAGTGACTGGCCCCGGTGCATATCTCCCGCGGTAAATACATTTTTAACATTGGTGCAAAAAGAGTCCGGCTCTGTGGCTACATTGGTACGTTCATTGAGTTTTACGCCGAATGCGTCGGTCACATAGGATTCACTTCCGAGGAACCCGGCAGCGATCAGCACAAGATCCACCGAAATTTCTTTCTCTGTTCCAGGGACCTCCGCCATTGTCATCCGACCGGTTTTCTCATCCTTTTTACTTTCAAGCTTTACGATAACGGCTTTCGATACATCACCCTTTTTGTTTTTCTTAAATTCTTTCACTGTTGTCTGATAAGTTCTCGGATCATGGCCGAATAAAGCGATGGCTTCCTCCTGACCGTAGTCTGTCTTGCAGACTCTCGGCCACTCCGGCCACGGATTGTTCTCTGTGCGCTCATCCGGGAGTTTCGGCATCATCTCCAGCTGGATGACACTCTTGGCCCCGTGGCGGATGGATGTTCCCACACAGTCATTTCCCGTGTCGCCGCCTCCGATGACCATGACGTTCTTCCCTTTGGCACTGATGTAAGTGTTGTCTTTCAGTCCGCTGTCCAGCAGTGCTTTCGTGGTGGATTTCAGGAAGTCTACGGCGAAATAAATGCCTTTGGCATCCCTTCCCGGAACTTCGATGTCTCTCGGATGGGAGGAACCGCATGCCAGGATAATGCTGTCGTATTCTTTTTTCAGCTGTTCCGCCTTGACATCCTTTCCCACATCCGTATTCGTCTTAAATATAATGCCTTCTTCCTCCATGATTTTGATCTTCCGGTCCACGATCTGCTTTTCCAGCTTCATATTTGGAATACCGTACATCATCAGTCCGCCGACCCTGTCTGAACGTTCATAGACCGTAACCTGATGTCCTCTCTTGTTCAGCGAATTGGCCGCCGAAAGCCCGGCGGGTCCGGAACCGATTACAGCGACCTTTTTCCCGGTCCTGCTCTTTGGCGGTTTTGCATCCGCAAGTCCGTTGGCATAGCCGTATTCAATAATGCTCAGCTCATTCTGCTTGGAGCAGACCGGCTCCCCGTTGAGACCGCAGGTACAGGCCGCCTCACAGAGAGCAGGGCAGACCCTGCCTGTAAACTCCGGAAACGGATTGGTCTTCTTAAGCCTCTCAAATGCCTGTTCCCAGTTTCCTGTATAAATCAGGTCGTTCCACTCCGGCACCAGATTATTCAGCGGACACCCGGACGCCATGCCGCCAAGCATCAGTCCTGACTGACAGAACGGTACACCGCAGTCCATGCATCTGGCTCCCTGTCTCTGCTGCTCTTCAGTCGGGAGAGGAATGTGGAATTCATTATAATGTTTGATTCTCTCTTTGGGCTCCTCCGCCCTCGCGTCTTTTCTCTCGTAATCTATAAATCCAGTTGGTTTTCCCATTCGTCTGTCCTCCTACTTAGCGTTCTCATAAAATGCTTCGATCTGCGCCTGCTCACTGCTGAGTCCCCGCTCTTCCATCTGTACGATCAGATTCAGCATCCGTTTATAGTCTACCGGCATGATCTTTTTAAACTTCGGCAGGAATTCTTCAAAGTTTCTGAGGATCTTCTTTCCTTTTTCGGAATTGGTATAAGCCACATGTTCTTTCAGCATTTCTTTGACTTCAAGCACATCGTATTTGGAGGTGATATTTTCGATGGTCACCATCTCCTTGTTGACATTCATATAAAGGGAACTGTCCTCATCTAAGACATAGGCGATACCACCGCTCATGCCTGCCGCAAAATTCTTTCCTGTCTCACCCAGGACTAAGACACGGCCTCCGGTCATATATTCACATCCGTGATCACCCACGCCTTCCACTACGGCAGCAGCCCCGGAATTTCTGACACAGAACCGCTCTCCCGCGACTCCATTGATAAATGCTTTGCCGCTGGTAGCCCCGTAGAGGGCCACATTTCCGACAATGATGTTTTCTTCCGGTTTAAACTTGACGCCGGCCGGCGGATATACCACCAGCTTTCCTCCGGACAGCCCTTTTCCAAAGTAGTCGTTGCTGTCCCCGACAAGTTCCAGTGTGAGGCCTTTCGGGATAAATGCCCCGAAGCTCTGTCCGCCCGCACCACTGCATTTTACCGTGTACATGTCGTCAGGCAGCGTGTTTTCTCCCCATCGCCTGGTGATCTCGGACCCGAAGATCGTACCAAACGTACGGTCGATGTTTGTGACATCCAGTTCGATGCTCTTTCTCTGTTTTTTCTCAAGTGCGGGTTTCAGTTTTTTCAGAAGAACCGTCTCGTCCGCCACTTTATCCAGCTTAAAATCATAGACTTTCTTATGGGTGTAATCAATCTTTTCTGCCTTGGCATAGGAAGTATCCAGGATTCTTGACAGATCAATGTGTCTGTCTTGTGTCTCTTTTGTCGGCTTTAACAAATCTGTGCGTCCAACCAGCTCATCGATGGTGGCCACGCCCAGTTTCGCCATATATTCTCTCAGCTCCTGTGCTATAAACCGCATGAAATTGACCACATATTCCGGTTTACCGGCAAACCGCTTACGGAGCTCCGGATTCTGTGTCGCAACACCCACAGGGCAGGTATCCAGATTGCAGACACGCATCATTACGCATCCCAGCGTCACAAGCGGCGCCGTTGCGAACCCAAACTCTTCTGCCCCAAGCATGGCGGCGATGGCCACATCCCTTCCGCTCATAAGCTTTCCATCTGTTTCCAGTACAACCTTGTTCCTTAAATTGTTCATGATCAGGTTCTGGTGCGCCTCAGCAAGCCCCAGCTCCCACGGAAGCCCGGCGTTGTAAATAGAGTTTCTCGGTGCGGCTCCCGTACCTCCGTCATAACCGGAGATCAGAATAACCTGGGCCCCGGCCTTTGCGACACCAGATGCGACCGTACCGACTCCCGCTTCGGAAACAAGCTTCACGGAAATCCTTGCATCTCTGTTGGCATTTTTGCAGTCATAGATCAGCTGTGCCAAGTCCTCGATAGAATAAATATCGTGATGCGGCGGAGGTGAAATCAGCCCCACTCCCGCCGTTGAATGACGGGTCTTTGCAATCCACGGGTAAACCTTCTTTCCGGGGAGGTGCCCCCCTTCTCCCGGTTTTGCTCCCTGGGCCATCTTGATCTGGATTTCCTTCGCACTTACAAGGTACTCGCTGGTCACTCCGAACCTTCCGGATGCCACCTGTTTGATGGCAGAACAGCGGTTCTTTCCGTCTCTTCCCACAGCCAGCCGTTCCGGGCGTTCACCACCCTCTCCGCTGTTGGACTTGCCGCCCAGCATATTCATGGCGATAGCCAGTGTCTCATGGGCCTCTCCTGAGATAGAACCGTAAGACATGGCTCCTGTCTTAAATCTCTTTACAATGGAATCCACACTCTCAACCTTATCCATAGGTATTCCCTTTGAGGGATAGTTAAACTCCATCAGGCCTCTTAAATTTCCGGGCTCTAATTCCTCATCGATCATGTGGGTATACTTTTTAAAGGTCTCGTAATTTCCTGTTCTCGCCGCCATCTGGAGCGTGTGGATCGTCTGCGGATTATAAAGATGCTGTTCCTTTCCGCTTCTGAATTTATGGCTGCCTGTGCTCTCCAGCATCAGGTCATTTTCCAGTCCCAGCGGGTCAAATGCAGATGAATGTCTGATGTCTACATCTTCTTCGATATCCTTTAGGGTGATTCCTTCCACGCGGCTGACTGTATTGGTAAAATACTTATCAATCACTTTAGAGTCAATGCCGATGGCCTCAAAAATCTGAGATCCCTGATAAGACTGGATCGTGGAGATCCCCATCTTGGATGCAATCTTTACGATTCCGTGAAGGACTGCGTTTGTATAGTCTTCCACAGCCGCATAATAATCCTTATGAAGCAGGTTATCGTCGATCAGCTTCCGGATGGCCTGCAGTGCCAGATATGGATTCACCGCACAAGCTCCATATCCGAGCAGCGTGGCAAAATGATGAACCTCTCTCGGCTCTCCGCTCTCAAGGATCAGAGCCACGGAAGTCCGTTTTTTTGTCTTGATCAGATGCTGGTGCATGGCAGATACAGCAAGCAGGGATGGGATCGCCACATGGTTTTCATCCACTCCCCTGTCAGACAGGATAATGATATTTGCTCCGTCCCTGTAAGCACGGTCTGCCTCAACAAACAAGCGGTCCAGCGCCTTCTCCAGGGATGTATTTTTATAATAAATGATCGGAAGCTCTGCTACCTGAAAGCCTTCTCTCTTCATATATTTGATCTTCAGCAGATCTGTGTCCGTAAGAATTGGATTGTGGACTTTCAGCACCTGGCAGTTATCCGGTTTCTCTTCCAGGATATTTCCGTCTTTTCCGACATAAATAGTGGTGGAAGTCACAAGTTCTTCTCTGATCGCGTCGATCGGCGGATTGGTTACCTGTGCAAACAGCTGTTTAAAATAGTTAAACAGAGGCTGATGCTTCTTTGAGAGAACCGCCAGCGGAGAATCCGTACCCATGGCCGCGATAGCCTCTGAGCCGCTTAACGCCATAGGCTGAATGGCAGTTTTTACTTCCTCATAAGAATATCCGAATGCCTTTAAAAGTTTTTCTCTCTGCTCTGTCTCATAAGACGGCACCGGAAGATTTGGGATCTTTAAATCCTTGAGTTCTGTGAGGTTACTGTCAAGCCATTCTCCGTACGGCTCTTTTCCCGCATAAGATTCCTTAACCACATCATCATCGATGACTTCGCCCCTGACCGTATCCACCAGGAGCATCTTTCCGGGACGAAGCCGTTCTTTCACGAGGATCTTGGTAGGGTCGATATCCAGGACTCCGATCTCAGAAGATAAGATCAGCTGATCATCATCTGTGATGTAGTATCTGGAAGGGCGCAGGCCGTTTCGGTCGAGCACGGCTCCTACCTGGTCACCGTCGGTGAACAGAATGGAGGCCGGTCCGTCCCACGGCTCCATCATCGTCGCATAATACTGGTAAAAATCCCTTTTCTTCTGGCTGATGACTTTATTGTTTTCCCAAGGTTCCGGTATCGTGATCATGATCGCGTGCGGCAGGGCCATTCCGCTCATCACAAGGAATTCCAGGGTATTATCAAGCCGTGCGGAGTCGGACCCGTTTGGATTGACCACCGGGATTACCTTATGCATCTGGCCCTTCAGAAACTTAGACTCCATATTTTCCTCTCTGGCCAGCATCTTATCTGCATTTCCGCGGATCGTGTTGATCTCACCGTTATGTACGATGAACCGGTACGGATGCGCTTTCTCCCAGCTCGGAGTCGTGTTCGTACTGAAACGTGAATGAACGAGGGCGATTGCAGATTCATAGCCCGGGTCCTGAAGGTCTTTAAAAAATGTTCTGAGCTGTCCCACAAGGAACATTCCCTTATATACGATAGTCCTGCTGGACAGGGAAATCACAAAGGTCTCTTCATTGCTCTGTTCAAATACTTTCCGGACAATGTATAGCCTGCGGTCAAACTCTAATCCTTTCTCCACATCCTCCGGCTTTTCGATAAATGCCTGGAGAATCTTCGGCATACATTCAATGGCTTTTTTGCCCAAAACCGTGCTGTCGGTCGGCACTTCTCTCCATCCGAGGAACTTCATGCCTTCCTTTTCCACGATGATCTCAAACATCTTTTTGGCCTGCTGTACTTTCAGTTCATCATTGGGAAAAAAGAACATTCCAACTCCATATTCCCTCTCTCCTCCAATTCCGATGCCGGACTCTTTACATGCCTTTTCAAAAAACTTATGGGAAATCTGGAGCATAATGCCGACACCATCTCCGGTCTCCCCTGCCGCATCTTTTCCGGCCCGGTGTTCCAGTGTCTCAACAATCTTTAATGCATTGTCGACTGTAGTATGACTTTTGATTCCCTTGATATTGACACAGGCACCGATCCCGCAGTTGTCATGCTCAAAGCTGGAATCGTATAACCCGGGTGTGTTGTCTCTTTTGATCGTCATAAATCTCTTCCTTTCATTCAGCAGTTTCGAAATGTTATTTTTTGTAGAATTTCTTTGTTGGAATCTATCATACAAAAATATATCTAACTTGTAAAGCATTTTTTTCTTAAGTTTTCTGATTATTTGAAAATTTAAATTATAATCTATAATTATCAGATTATTCTACAAAATAAAATCTCCAGTTCAAGACTGAAAAGAAGGTCTGTTCAGTAAACAATCGCAGCACAGCGCCGTTTTGCTGCAATAAGAATCACTAACATCTATTCAATAAATTTTTGGCAAATGCTCTTGCTCTATCAGTTTTATTATCACTGATAAATCCACTATTGTATCCCAAATCACGTTCTGACAGCATACCTTCGTATACAAGCCGATCAAGCAAGGCTTTCACAGGTGCTGGACACGACCAACTGTAAATGGGCGCAGCCAATATTATTTTATCAGATGCAAGAATAGAATTGACTGATTCTCCATCACAAATTATGTTTGCTGCCCAGCTTCTTCTTACAAGGAAAGGAACAGCCGGGACATAAACTGTCCCGGCCTCGATTATGTATATTTATTAAAATGTTACATCTTTTCCGTAGTAGATGCATTCCAAAACTTTTTCCATGTCATCTGTGGAAGTCTCTCTCGGATTAGATCCCGTACATGCGTCTGCCACGGCGCGCTCTGCGATCATCCTCTTCTTCTGATTAAATTCTTCTTCATTAATTCCAAAATCTTTCAGATTGGAAACAATGTTTAATTTCTTATTCATCTCGCGGATCGCCTCGATCAGTGAAAGAGTCAATGCCTTATCGGAATTTCCAGGAAGGCCGATCCTTCTTGCGATAGCTGCATAGCGTTCCTCACAAACCTTCGCGTTAAACTGGATCACATACGGCAGGTAGATGGCATTTGCACATCCATGTGTGATATGTCCGGTATCAAAGACGGCTCCTGTCTTATGAGCCAAAGAGTGTACGATTCCCAAAAGTGCATTGGAGAATGCCATTCCTGCGAGGCACTGTGCATAGTGCATATTCTCACGGGCTGTCATATCCCCTTCGTAGGAAGCTTTTAAGTTGTCAAACACCATCTCAATAGCTTCTAATGCCAGCGGATCTGAGAACGGAGAATGAAGTCCTGCCACATATGCTTCAATGGCATGAGTCAGTGCATCCATTCCTGTATAGGAAGTCAGTTTCGGAGGCATCGTCTCCGCCAATGCAGGATCTACGATTGCAATATCCGGTGTGATCTCAAAGTCTGCCAGCGGATATTTGATTCCTGAACTGTAATCTGTGATAACAGAAAATGCCGTCACTTCGGTAGCTGTTCCTGATGTTGACGGGATCGCAAGGAATTTGGCTTTATTCCTGAGCGGAGGAACTGTAAACGGATCTTTTACATCGTCAAATGTAGTTTCCGGATGCTCATAGAAGATCCACATTGCCTTCGCAGCGTCGATCGGAGATCCTCCTCCCATCGCAATAATCCAGTCCGGCTCAAAGTCTCTCATGACCTCTGCGCCTTTAAACACGGTCTCTACAGAAGGGTCCGGTTCTACACCTTCAATTAATTTTGTCTCAACTCCTGCTTCTTTTAAATAATCGACAACCTGGTCTACAAATCCAAAACGTTTCATAGAACCGCCGCCGAGTACCAAAACAGCTTTTTTTCCATCCAATGTCTTCAGTGACTCAAGCGATCCTTTTCCAAAGTATAAATCTCTAGGTAGTGTAAATCTTCCCATACGTTATCTCCTTTGCTGCAGAGGATTGAAATGTTGACAACCCTGACCAATGGTTACATTCTTATTGTACTGCTTTGTTAATGTTTTATCAATAAAAATCTGCAACAAAAACACACTCACACAAATGTTCTAATATTGACTATATGACATTGACATTTGTTCTTTATTTCTTTCGCTCCGAAAGATAGGCTTCCATCCCCCGCCTTCTGAGTCTGCACGCAGGACATTCTCCGCATCCGTCCCCCCTGACTCCATTATAGCAGGTCAGTGTTTCATGTCTTATCACATCAAATACTCCCAGATCATCGGCCATTTTCCATGTTTCTTTTTTGTCGATCCACATGAGAGGCGTAATCACTTCAAACTCGTAATCCATCGCCAGAGTCAGCGTCGTTTCCAGAGACGTAATAAATACATGTCTGCAGTCCGGATATCCGCTGAAATCGCTCTGGGACACGCCGGTCACCAGTACATGGATATCTCTCTGCTTTGCAAATACTGCCGCAAAGGTAAGAAACAGCATATTCCTTCCGTCTACAAAGGAATTCGGCGTACCCGTTTCAGGCGCCTCTTTGTCCACCTCAATATCTGCCCTCGTCAATGAGTTGGGCGCCAGCTGGTTTAAGAGGGCCATATCCAGAATATGATGCTCTACGCCATATTTTTTGCAGATTTCTTTGGCACAAATCAATTCATCCGAATGCTTCTGTCCGTAATTAAAAGAAAGCGCGATAACTTCTTCATATTTTTTCTTTGCCCAGAACAGACAGGTGGTACTGTCCTGTCCCCCACTGAATACTACAACTGCTTTTGTCGGTTTTGACATAGTTTTCTTTCCTCCTCTTATCTTTCTGCGAGCATATAAAAGCGGTTCTCCATGGCAGAGTCATTTTCAAACTTCCCTCTCAACGTAGATGTAATGGTCTTTGCCTGATTTTTCTTAATGCCCCTGGCGCTCATACAGCTGTGATTTCCTTCGATGAGCACAGCTACATCCTCTGTCCCTGCCACTTTGGAGATGATCTCTGCGATATCTGACCCGATCCGTTCCTGGAGCTGAAGCCTTTTGCCGACCATGTCACAGATCCTTGCGATCTTGCTCAGTCCCAGAATCTTTTCTTTCGGCTGATATGCCACAGTGACTTTCATATTGTACATAAGGGCCAGATGGTGTTCACAGTAGCTGAATATATCGATGTCTTTTACAACGACCATATCCTTATGATTTTTTACAGACAGATCGTCCTCAAAGGTTTTAGAGTACATTTCTGCAATCTGGTCATTGCTGTAATTCATCCCCTCAAACACTTCTTCATACATCCTGGCTACACGGTCCGGCGTCTCCTTAAGACCCTCCCGGTCCGGATTATCCCCCAGCGCTTCCAGGATACCTCTGATATGTTTTTTGACTGCTTCTTTATCGATTGCCATAGCTTCTTAGACTCCCTTCCGCTCCGGATTCCAGACAACTTTATGGATCTGGATCTGAAACCTGACTTTATTCATCCTGTGTTCTTTCATAAACTCCACGATCTCATCCGGAGGTATGGCACCGAAAACCGGACTGAAATACACGATCGCCTTTTCACAGAGAGAAAACCGTTCGATAACTTCTTTTGCCTTCTCCAGATCTTCTCTTGTCCCTATCACAAACTTTACGACATCCCACGGCTTTAATTCTTCCATATTTTCAAGGTACATGGACTCCTCCATGCCGCTGGAGGGCAGTTTATAGTCCATCGTCATCGAAAATCTCGCATCCCGCTCTCTCCATGGGCGGATGGGAATACTTCCGTTCGTTTCAATTTCCAGTTCTGTCTTTGGAAGTGACAAAATACTTCCAATCAATTCGCTGATATTTTCATCCAGCAGAGGTTCTCCCCCGGTCAATGTTACCAGATCTGCTTCTGACTCCTTTACCATCTGCGCCACTTCCGCAGCCGTCATGAGATCCGCCTCACCTTTTTTGCTGATGGCCCATTTGGTATCGCAGTAGGAACAGTTTAAATTACATCCCCGAAGGCGAATAAACATAGAAAGCCGGCCCGCCTTCTTCCCCTCGCCGTTGATACTCACAAAGCTTTCTGCTATTTTAAAAACTTCCATCGCTATTCTCCGTAAATGGCACAGTTATTCGGCGTCTCATATACTTCCACATAAGAAACGTCATAGCCGTCCTGTTTGATCCGGTCATAAAAATATCTGGCAAAATTCTCTGCCGTAGGGCGGAATTTAACTTCAATAATCCGGAAATCTTCTTCTCTCAGTGCTTCTATCGTCTTGGTCTTCAGTGTGTCTTTTTCCACGATCAGAGCATGGTCAAACTCGTCTGCGATTTCTTTTACCTTGTCCTTTAATTCGCCGAAGTCTACGACCATCCCCCTGGTCTGGCCCTGTTCTTCTACTTTTTCCTTTTGGATCGTCACCGATAGTTTCCACCGGTGTCCGTGCAGATTTCTGCACTTGCCCTCGTATCCCGCCAGAAAATGTGCGGAGTCAAAAGACGCATGTGTATTTAACTGGTACATGTTTATCCCTTTCTCTCGTTTTCTATTTCCCGCTGTTTCAGGCCTTCTTCCGAAAAGAACCCCATGAAACAGTAAAAGACACGCCACCCGCGGTGTCCGTGTCTCTAAGCATTCATCTAAGACATAAGAAATATGTCTGATCATATCCTCTTATTTTGTCCTAGTTTTGTTTAAAGACAGGATGGTACGAATGAACTGTCTGACATATTTACAATAACTAAATGAGTATAACACACTTTTCATTAATAGGGAATAAAAATTCCAAGTTTTCTTCTCTATCTTCTGTTTCACCTCATGGCTGCTGAAAATAACCGGATCAAGAATTTCCATATACGGGGATATTCCCTCAGGATCGTTTGTCTGATTTCTTCGCAGGCTGCCGTCCCTTTTTCTGTGAAAGTAAATGTTCCGTCAGCAGCTCCTCCGATGACTATGTGTGCATTGACATAACCTCCCACAGCAATGTGGGTGGCTAAAGCACATTCTCCTATGGAAATCAGCCCCGCAGAGAGCAGACCCACGGAGAAAAGACCAGCAGCAAAGTTTCCAATGGCTATGATTCCTTTTGCTTTATTATTCATAGTGGAGATTCACAGTCACATAGACTGCTTCCTTTTCTCCCGATGCACCAGAATTTCCAACCAACTCATCCATGCTGATATGAAAAATTCTGCTCAATTCCATCAGTTTCTTCATCTCCGGTGTTGTAGTCCCGTTTTCCCTTAGTTATAAATATAAACCATATTTATTCGTCTGCTTTTCCAATAAAACGGTAATATATCTCAATTTCCTGTATTCTTTCGTTATCCTCATTCGTTATTGCTTCATGAATGAGGATTTTTTCTATCATTGCATTTAATAATGGTGCTGTAAGTTCCTTTGGTACGGAATATTCCTTGATTAACTCAATCCACTTTTCAGCACCTACCATGTCCTGTTCCATTTTACTTAGTGCTTGTCTTTCAGTTCTGCCTGTTCTATCATATCTTTCAGTGTCGTTGTATGGTTTTCCTTGTCCAGTTCCTGTACCATTTTTATGGTTGGTGCTACCTGTCGTTGCAGCCAATTTAAAGCCTTTTGTAAGGTATAATGCTCTTAGCGATGGCAGTGGCTTATATGCCCTGTTCTTCAGCCGCTCTACAAGATTTGTAATGTTTTCTTCCAGATGTTCCCCATACTCTTCTTTCGTCACTTTGTCTATGCCTACTGCCTTGTTTCCTTCCAATTATTTATGACACTGTTTTAACATTTCAGCATTTATCAAGTGATATAGAGACGTGAACTCCGGCTTCGGCGTTGTCTCCGATATTTCTGCTATTCTCTCTAATTTCGTTCCCATCAATACCTCCGTTCCTGGGCACGGTTGATGTGTCCTCAGAAAGACCGTTACTATGTAGCCCCCTTCCCTCCACCGGCATTACCCGGTCTCCCCGGTACTATGAAGCTATCCGACTGCCTGCCGCCCATCCGTCCATCTCCATCTTCTAGTTGATAGGACGTACTTGTCTCCAAGAAGTGTCAGGCTCTCCCCAGTTGACAACTAACCACAATGTCAAGCATGACTGGCTCTTTGACCCCGCAGTGCCGAACAGTTCTGGCTACTGCTGGTTGGCTGGACCTTCGCAGACAGGATTTGCACCTGCTGGGTTAATTGCCCTTTGCTGGGCGCACAACTGGAAGTTGTCTATTTCATTATCTTCTCAAATCTGAAAAAATCATATCCTCTTTCTTCCGGCATTCCGCCGGCAGGCTCTCCGTTTTGATGAGGGTCTTTGTGATATTGATTATAAAATTCTACGATATGAAATCCTAATCTGTTCACATAAAAGTGGATGTTTCTTTTTTCAAAATAAGGCGTATGTGTTTCCCAAACCTCCGTCTCAGGATGAAGTTCTTCGATTGTCTTCCAAAGGGCTTGTCCCGTGCCTTTGCTCTGACAACCAACCTTTACATATAACAAATCCAGATAGTTTTTTCTCGTCTCAGTATTGATTACAATTACAGCTCCACCTACAATTTCGCCGTCAATCAAAGCAAAGTATGTCTCTGCTCCTTTCGCTGTGAAAGATTCTTCAATATCTTTTTCCGGAAGAATTATGTCATCGCATAAGCCATATTCAGACTCATATCCAACTTGGAATGCTTCTTGGACTTGTTTAATAAAGAGCGGCTTTTCTTGCTCTGCAACAGGAAATAAAATCAATTTACTCATACTTCATTGTTCTCCTTAAATATTCATAGTCTGTTAAATCGAAGAAGTATGTGTTTATTCTCTTCCACCCCAGTTAAATAATTTCATTGTTTATCACTCCAAATTCTAATTGAACAAAATCGCTGCGCGATGGCCTACCAAGGCTGTGACATAGCGATTTTCTGTTTTCTGTAATAAAAACAGTGGAAAGCAAGTCCTAAAAGTAGTATTGTTAAGTTACCACACCAAACAATCAAACAGGATCGACCTTCCCACTGCCTATAAAAAGAATAACACCCTTCCGCTTGGTTGGCAAGCGGTTTTATGACCCAAATGCGCCTCCGTGTAAAGCAGTGACTTTTTGATACTACTGATTTTACATGGAGGATTTTATTATGTACGAAAAATACTTAGAAAAACTTGAGGAAGCCGCAAAAATCCGGAATCTTAAAGAACGTTCCATCAACTGTTATAAAAACTATGTCTCTTACTTTCTGAAATATCAGGGTAAGAATCCGGAGGAACTTACCTGTCAGGATGTCAGGACTTTTTTGCTTGCTAAAAAAGATGAAGGGCTGAAAGCCACAACCCTGAATCTTTATAATTCTGCCATCCGTTTTTTCTATCGGAATGTCCTGCACATCCTTTGGGATGACATCATGGTCCCACGGATGATTCTGGAACACAAGCTTCCAATAGTACTGACTATTGATGAAATCGACCGTCTATTAGAAACTGTCGATGATATCAAATATAAGGCTATGTTTGCAATAATGTATTCTTCCGGAATGCGGGTTTCCGAAGTGATTCACCTGCATTATGATGACATTTCCCGCTCAAATATGCAGATCCATGTCCGGGATACAAAGAACCGGATGGATCGCTATACAATCCTTTCCAAGCGGTGCCTGGATATCCTTACACAATACTGGTTTGAGAAAGGACGTCCCCGCGGAATCCTGTTTCCTAATAAATTCACTGGCAATTACCTGACAGTCAGTACACTGGAGCAGGTGATGCGTCGGGCAGTATCTGATGCTGGACTTCCCAAGAAGGCAACTCCCCACTGTCTTCGCCATAGCTTTGCAACTCATCTGATGGAGCAGGGGATAGAACGGCAAAATATTCAGGCACTGCTTGGACACCGTGATCCAAAATCCACGGAAGTTTATCTTCATGTCAGCAATAAATGCCTGATGGGAATCCAAAGTCCATTTGACAGGAAAGAAGGTGCTGTCCATGAATAAACCAACCGTGCAGGATATCTTTCTTCGTTTTTATCCAGCATATCTTGAAAAGCATTCTCCTTCTCCGGAACAGGCAAAAGTTGCCCGAAACATCTTGAACTGCAAAACAGGGGCTTACGGTGCGAATGTCAGTGTATGCGAAGACTGTGGTGCTGTTCAGATTCATTATAATTCCTGCCGTAACCGTTGTTGCCCTATGTGTCAGGCTGTTCCAAAGGAAATGTGGATGGATGCCCGCAGAGAGGATGTCCTTGATGCCCCGTACTTCCACATGGTATTTACAGTGCCGGATGTTCTGAATCCAATCATTTACAGTAATCAGAAACTATTATATGATACTCTGTATCATGCTACTTCTGCTACAATCAGTGAACTGGCTACTGATCCAAAGTATCTGGGAGCTACTGTTGGATATATCTGTATCTTACATACATGGGGTTCTGAAATGAACTTTCATCCTCATATCCATACAATACTGCTTGGTGGTGGTCTGACACCTAAAAACGAATGGAAAGACAATGGTACTGAGTTTTTTCTTCCCATATGGGTCATCTCCAAGGTTTTTCGTGAAAAATATATGGAGGAGTTGAAAAATCTCTGGAATACGAACCAGCTTAAGTTTCATAGAACTGCCGAAAAATACCGTAACCATTATGCATTCAAGGAACTGATTGATTCCTGTTATGATGCGGAATGGGTTCCTTATTGCAAGAAAACTTTTAATGGAGCACAGTCTGTGATTGATTACCTTGGAAAGTATACCCACAGAATTGCTATCAGCAATCACCGCATCATCTGCATGGATGATGAAAACGTCACTTTTTCTATAAAAGATTACCGGAACAAAGGACAATGGAAAGAACTGACCCTTTCCGGAGTTGAATTCATACGGCGGTTTCTAATGCATGTACCGCCAAAACGTTTTGTCAGGATTCGGCATTACGGACTTCTTTGTTCCCGCAGCAAACGAAAGAAGCTTACTTTATGCCGGAATATCCTTGGATGCAAAAAGTATCTCTCAAAACTGCGGGACAAGGAGATGCCTGAGATACTAAAGCAGCTTTATGGGATAAATGTCTGTGTATGTAAAGCCTGTGGCGGCCATCTTGGAAAACCACAGTTCCGAAAACCACAAAGATGTTAAAGCCTTATTCTTCCATATTTTTTCTGAAGCCTCAAAGTTTGAGGTTTTGTTGTCGTACCTATTTATCTGAAAATATTTGATTTCTGTAGCTTCTGTACAGAAAATCCTGTATAATCACGGGTAAGGGCAAAAGATTGAAAGTCCATAGGTAGTGGTTATCTGGACACTCACTTTGTTCAATTAGGCCAAATCGAAAATGGTGTAAACGAAGGGGCAGTTCACTGGAATGCCAAAACTGCT
>OCAS01000647.1_pt1 | contig 25707 bp, 22 predicted proteins | sample 1550751 | NCBI WGS metagenome assembly OCAS01 (sample SAMEA2580301, study PRJEB22360) | human gut metagenome | biome: human gut; feature: human-associated habitat; material: faeces | place: Denmark | collected 2008/2010
TGAAATTCCTTAATTGCATTACGAGTAGATTATACTTCCGATAAGGAAAATTATCGTCATATAAATGGAGGGGGATCATAAATAGATTACAAAACGCAAAGAATTATATACTAAAGTAAAGTCAAAGGAAATTCTTATAAGTTGCGTATTTAAGGGCAAGATGGTATACTGTAGAGCATGAAAGCTAATATACTACACAGAAGCAGAATGAGAAAGAGGTTTTAAAATGGATCAAAATCAAAGCTCATATTCAATGGAGGCGCAGATCGAGCAGTTTAGAAGTGACTGGCGAAAGACAAATGGCAGGATCATCGGCGTATTTACACTACTGATCCTGGCGGGGCTTCCTATTGTGTATCAGGATTATTATTTTAATATTTTGGTTGTAAAATATTACTATTACTGTGCCATGGTCATTGGAATGGCAGTGTTTACCGTAATTGCTGCTATTGTTTATATACGCCGGGATCGTCTTTGCTATGAGGGAGAAGCGCTGAGAACGATACGCAGAGACAGCAAACTCTCATCCCTGAAAGCGACGGACTGGGCTATGCTTGCATTTGCATTGTCGGCTGTAATCTCCACACTTCAGTCAGAGTACCGTTATGAGTCTTTCTGGGGAAATGAAGGAAGGTATTGCGGTCTGTTTTTGATTCTGTTGTATACGATGTGTTATTTTATGGTAACACGAGGCCTTGATTTTAAACGGTGGTATGCAGATGTGTTTTTGGGGGCAGGTGTGATCGTTTGTTTGCTTGGCATTCTGCACTTTTTTAATCTGGATCCGCTGGGATTCAAAAAAAATATTTCCCCGGATGATTATTCCATTTTTGTATCTACATTGGGGAATATCAACACATATACATCCTACATTGCCCTTCCAGCAGGAATAAGCGCTGTATTATTTGCTTCAGAGGACAATATTAAGCGCAGGCTATGGTACTATATCTGCATGGTTCTTGCATTCATGGCGTTGATTATGGGTGTTAGTGATAACGCTTATCTGTCTTTGTTTGCTCTTTTGGGACTGCTGCCTTTGTATTTGCTGAAAGACAGAAAAGGGCTCAACGCCTATACAGCAATTCTGGCCACATTTTTCACAGTTCTGGTTTTAATTGACAGGATTGAAAATGCGTTTGGAGATAGGGTTCAGGAGATCAGCGGAATTTTTAATCTCTTTACCCGATTTTCAGGACTTTGGGTCGCTGCGCTCTTCTTGTGGATGCTGACCGCCGCGCTGCACATCCGTAACCGGAAACTGGAGCAGCTGGGCCGCCCGATGGGCATGAAAAAACGCTATCGGTATCTGTGGCTGGGACTGATCCTTTGTGTAACTGCCATTATCCTGTTTGTGCTGTATGATGCGAATATTGCGGGAAATGGCGAACGATACGGCTCCATTGCCAACTATGTTGTGCTGAACGATTCCTGGGGAACAGACCGGGGGTATGTATGGCATCTGGCTATGAGGATATATAACAATTTTCCGCTGAACCATAAGCTGTTCGGATATGGCCCTGATACATTTGGTGTCATTACAGTGGAGAACTATTATAATGAGATGATAAGCGCTTACAATCAGAAATATGAAAGCGTCCATAATGAGTATCTGCAGTATCTGGTTACCATAGGGGCTGTGGGGCTGATTGCCTATCTGGCATTCCTGGGAACATCCCTGGTGCGGATTGTGCGTACCGGACTAAAAAATCCGGTCGTGATGGCCTTTGCATTTGCTGTTATCTGCTACTGTACACAGGCGCTGGTAAATATCAGTGTGCCAATGGTAATGCCTCTTATGCTGCTGATGATTATGATGGGGATTGCGGCAGAAAGAACAAAAGTAAATACCTGATAGAGGTACAGGGATTGGAACCAGAACGTACATGAGGTTTCAATCCCATTTTTGTGGGGAAATTTGTATGTTTTAATAAAATATTAAAGTATTTCCATAGGTTTTCAGTTATTGTAAAGTTGCGGAAAGTGGCATTAAATGCTATACTGTACAAAGGCTAAATGTACATTTGCGAGAAAATAGAGATACTGATTTGAACAGTAAACGAGGATTGAGTGAGAAAAGCTATGAGAGACACAAAAACAAAAGAACAGTATAAGCGCCTGATTAAATTGAGTTTTGCTACAGTAATGCTTCTGGGGCTTTGTCTACTGTATGCCGTAGTTTGGAGCGGTTATTACAATGAAACCATCCTACAGGCTCCGTTTTATCGGCGCGGTAACTGGGTAATGGTTCTGATATATGGAATCCTGCTTACATTTTTCATGAATACATATGGGGGATTCAAAATTGGTTATCTAAAAAATGGAAATCTCATCTATTCACAGATTATCTCAGTTTTGTTTACGAATGTAGTCACCTATCTGCAGGTTGCGGTAATTGACCGTCGGTTTGTAAATCCCGTATATTTGCTGCCTGTAACAGTGGTCGAAATACTGTTTATTGTTTTGTGGACTCAACTGTTTCAGATAATTTATCGTAATCTGTTTCCACCGAGAAGGCTGCTTTTTATTGAAGGAGACAGAAAAGATTATCATTTGATGGACAAGATGAATGCTCGAGATGATAAATATCAAATTTGTGAGGTTATATCTTATAAAAGTGAGATGGACGATATAAAGAAGAAAATTGATGGGTATGATGCAGTAGTACTAGGAGATATGCCATCTCATGAGAGAAATTTGCTTTTGAAATATTGTTATGTATCAGAAATCCGCAGCTACAGTGTACCTAAGATTTCAGATGTGCTTCTAAGAAGTTCAGATGAACTGAATATATTTGATACCCCTCTTATGCTGTCAAGAAATATGGGATTGAGCATTGAGCAGCAGTGGATGAAACGGGGAGAGGATCTGGTAATCTCGTTGATGATGCTGGTTTTGTTTTCACCTGTATTTCTAATTACGGCAATAGGGATAAAATGTACTGATCAGGGGCCGGTGTTCTATAAGCAGGAACGTCTTACTAAAAATGGAAAGAAGTTCATGATTTATAAATTTCGGACAATGGTAGTCGATGCGGAGAAAACATCTGGCCCTGTATTGGCAGCGGATAAAGATCCAAGGATTTTACCAATAGGGAGAATTCTGCGGGCCACGCGACTGGACGAACTTCCTCAGATTGTGAATATTTTGAAAGGAGAAATGTCTGTAGTGGGTCCAAGACCAGAACGTCCGGATCTTGCGGCAGAAATTGAAAGAGACGTACCAGAGTTTTCATACCGTTTAAAGGTAAAGGCAGGGTTGACTGGGTATGCACAGGTATATGGAAAATATAATACCACTTTTTATGATAAGCTGAAACTGGATCTGATGTATATTAGAAAATATTCTTTGCTGTTGGATCTAAAACTGATTCTAATGACACCCAAAATTATGTTTTTAAAGGAAAGTACGGAAGGTGTAAAAGCATGACAGAAAGGCCGCAGATCCAGATTTTCGTTGCCTGCCATAAGCCTACATATGTGCTGGATAATCGTCTGTTGATACCTGTTCAGGTGGGAACGGAATTGACAAATGCTCGATATGAACGGATGGAATACGATAATAATGGAGACAATATTTCTGCTAAAAATCCCCAGTATTGTGAACTGACAGCCCAGTATTGGGCTTGGAAAAATGTAACTTGTGATTATTACGGGTTTTTCCATTATCGCAGATATCTGTCTTTTGCAAACATTTATTCAGTTTGTTCGGATGGAAATCTGGAAAGAGGAAAGAGGAGAACTCCCTATATAGAAATAGACGATATACGTGACAACCTGACAAGATTTAAACTAGATGCAGACTATATGGAAGATCAAATCAGGATATATGATTTGATAACTGTGTTACGTGAAAAAATAGATACAACTGTGTATAAACAATTTTGTCAGTACCACGAGGGAGCAAAGTTGCAGCAAATACTGGATATTATGGAAAGGCTTTATCCAGAATACAGTATGGCAGCCCAAACATATATGAGTTCCAAAGAAGTGTATTATATGAATATGTATATTATGAAAAGAGAACTCTTTTATAGATATATGGAGTGGCTGTTTGCAATTTTGACGGAGTTTGAACGTGAACTTAAAGGGCGGGAGCAAAAGATAGAGTCGCGTCTGATGGGTTTTTTGGCTGAACGATTATTTGGTATATTTTATATATATCAGAGAGAACAGGGAGCAAAATGTGCGGAATTGTCGTATTTGCGGTTTTATAATACCGAAATGGAGAGAGAAGCAGGATCAACCAGCAATATCCGTATCTTTCGTTTAAAACCAAGTAAAATGTCAATAAAAATTGACATGAGAAAGTTAAATCGTATGTTTCCTCCAGGAAGCCGAAGAAGGATGTTTCTTCGCCATATATTTGTTCGATAAGATAATCTATAAAGGAGCTGTTTATGAATATATTTATTAAAAGACTTAGTGGATTTTATAAGTATCGATTTTTGATGCAGCAATTAGTAACCAAGGATATAAAATTGAAATACCGCAGAAGCATTTTGGGATATTTATGGAGCATTTTGAATCCACTGATGATTATGGTAATCATGGTAATTGTTTTTTCTAATATGTTTCGTTCCGATATTGAAAAATTTCCGGTTTACTTGATTATAGGACAAACTTTATTTAACTTTATGAGTGAGTCAACTAACCAGGCTATTATGTCAATTACAGGAAATGCTGCCCTTTTAAAGAAAACATATGTACCTAAATATGTATTTACAGTATCGAAAGTGACAAGCTCTTTTGTAAATACGCTGTTTGCTTTAGGAGCTTTAGTTGTTGTATTTATTGTCTGCCGTGTAACTCCCAACATTTACTATTTATTGATTCCACTGATTTTACTGCAGGAATATGTTTTTTGTTTAGGGTTGGGAATGCTTTTGGCACAGGGGTCAGTATTTTTTCGCGATATTCAGTATATCTATAATGCAATTGTTACTGCATGGATGTATTTGACCCCATTATTTTATCCGATTACATTGTTGCCGGATGGCTTAAGGGATGTAGTTATGATGTTCAATCCGATGTATTTTTACATTGCAGAGTTCAGGCAGATTGTGCTGGAATGCCGAATGCCGGATCCGTACCTTATGATAGCGGGAACAGCAGCAGCCATTCTTATGATTGTAATAGGAACAACAGCATTTTTGAAAACACAGGATAAATTTATTCTGTATATATAACGAGGTGCGTATGAAACGAGAAGAGGATTACGTTATCAAAGTAACAGATGCTACGGTACGCTTTAATATGGCTTCTGAGAAAATTGATAATTTAAAAGAATACTTTGTGAAACTTGTCAAGAAAGAATTACTGTTCCAGGAGTTTTTTGCATTAAAAGATGTCAGCTTTAAAGTAAAACGCGGTGAGGCATGGGGGTTAGTAGGAACGAATGGATCAGGAAAGTCTACATTGCTTAAGCTGATTTGCGGTATTTTAAAGCCTTACCAGGGAAACGTTGAAATTAACGGAAGCATAGCGCCTTTGATTGAACTTGGGGCAGGTTTTGATGGGGAATTGACAGCTACAGAAAATATTTATCTTAATGGGGCTGTTCTTGGATACAGCAAAGAGTTTATGGATCAGCATTATGATGAAATTGTTGAATTTGCGGAGTTACATGATTTTATGAATATGCCGATCAAGAATTATTCATCAGGTATGGCTGCGAGATTGGGATTTGCAATTGCAACTATCGTTCGGCCGGAAATTTTGATTGTGGATGAAGTGTTGGCAGTAGGGGATGCGGCTTTTCAGGACAAGTGTCAGAAACGTATGCAGGAAATGCTGGCAGGGGGAACGACATTGCTTTTTGTATCACATTCCATAAAAGATGTAAAAATATTGTGTGATCATGCAATCTGGCTGAATAAAGGTCATGTGATGATGAAGGGAAATGCATCAGAGGTGTGCGGTGAATATATGAAGAGCCTTGGAGTAGAAGAAAGGACAGAAAGATAATTTATGGATCAGCAGACTTTGAATCAGAAAAATAATATTAAAATATATGTGGTATGCCATAAGCCATCGTATGTGCCTTCGAATCCACTGTTATATCCGATTCAGGTTGGAACAGCTTTGGCAGAAGAACCGTTAGAGGGAATGCTCCATGATAACGAAGGCTATAATATTTCTGAAAAAAATAAAAGTTATTGTGAACTTACAGCGCAGTTTTGGGCGTGGAAAAATGATGAGGCAGATTACTATGGATTCTTTCACTACAGAAGATATTTTTCGTTCGATCCAGAGCTGAATAGGGATGACGGATGGGGAAATATTGCGTATGACCGGATTTCGAAAGAGGTAATAGATGAGTTAAAGCTTCAGCCTGAAGTCATGAGAAATATTATTACTAAATATGATGTTATTTCTGTAAAAGGGAGACATTATCCTCGGATTAAGGAAGACGGAGTTCTGTTGGACGTATATCACGAGTATGGGTCTGTGCCATTTCAGCACAGACAAGACCTGGATATAACTTTACAGGTGCTGGAAGAAAAATATCCGGAGTTTAAAGAGATTGCTCAGGGGTATATGAATTCTTTTGTTGCACATGAGTGTAATATGTTTATCATGAAAAGAGAAGTTTATCACGCATACTGTGAATGGCTTTTTGATATTCTGTTTGAGGTTGAGAAACGGATTGACACAACATGGTACAGTGTGGAAGAATATCGTGTAATGGGGTATCTGGCAGAGCGATTATGCGGTATTTACTATATGTATTTGAAGCAAAAAGAAGGAATTCGTACATTTGAGTTACCCAAAACACTTTTTCATGATACAACGCCAAAGTTGGTTTTAAATCCTGTGTTTGAAGAGGGGATACCAATTGTATTGTCTGCAAATAACAAATTTGCTCCATATTTGGATGTTATGATTCAATCCATTATAGCGAATGCAAATTCAACAAGACAGTATGACATAATTGTCCTGTTCAATGATATATCAGAAAAAAACCAGAATCTGATCATCTGGGGTGCAAGGAATCACAGCAATATTTCTATTCGTTTTATACGTGTATGTGAATATTTTGATAATGATAAGTTTTTTGTGGATCAGCATTTGTCCGTGGAAACGTACTATCGTCTGATTATACCGGAGATTATGCCAGGATACAGCAAGATCCTCTATCTGGATTGTGATATGGTGGCAGATCATGATGTGGCAGAGCTTTATGATATGGATCTGGAGGGCTGCTTGATCGGTGCAGCAAAGGATATTGACGTAGCAGGACAGATAAATTTAAAGCAAAATAATTGGGATCGTTATGCTGTAGAAGAACTGAAATTAGATAGCCCTTATGATTATTTCCAAGCAGGCGTGCTGATCCTGGATCTGGAACAGCTGCGCCGGACCATTTCTTCGGAAGAGATGATTCGTATGGCAGTATCACATTCCTGGCGTTGTCATGATCAGGATGTGTTGAATATGATTTGTAAGGGTAGAGTACATTACATACCACAGAAATGGAATACACTGATGGACTGGCAGGAGCCGGGGCGGAGTCGGATGCAAATATTAAAGATGGCGCCGAGAAAACTGTATGAAGAATACACAGCTGCAAGGAAGCAACCGTATATAATTCATTTTGCAGGGTATCAGAAACCGTGGAATGTAGCAAATTGTGATTTTGCGGAGTATTTTTGGGAGTATGTAAAAATATCGGTATATTATCCGAGTCTATTGCGCCGAATCCAGAGATGCTTTGGGAATGAGACAAATTGTTCGGTTCAGGCACCTGTCATGGTACGAATAGAGCGTGATCCAATGATTCGGCAGGTAGCGAATAAAGTGCTGCCGTTTGGGAGCAGACGGCGGGAATGGGTAAAGAAGGTTTACAGAAAATTCAAGGGATTAGCAAAATAAATAATTAACAGGAAGAAAAAATGGATAAACAGCCTAAAATTTCAATAATTGTACCAATTTATAATGTATCAAAAAGTATTGATAGATGTTTACAAAGTTTACTTTCACAAACTTTAAAAGATATAGAAATTATTTTGGTTGATGATGGTTCTACAGATGACTCTGCAAAAATTATTCAGTTTTATGCAAAAAAAGATACGCGAATCAAGCCAGTTCTATTACAGGAAAATAAGGGAACTTTGGTTGCAAGGAAAAAGGGGGTGTTATACGCAAAGGGACAATATATTTTGTTTTGTGATAGTGATGACCAGCTATTTTCTGGCGCTGCACAGATAGCTTGGAATGAAATGCTTAAAAATCCGGTAGATATTTTACAATTTGCTACTACAGTTGTCTATGATAATGAATATACTGCAGATATTAAAAATAATTTATCCAATATGTTAAAGCCTTATCCCAAAATGATTTATGGGGATCTTTGTGAAGCTTGTTTTCATAGGAAACAGTTTGGATATACGTTATGGAATAAAATGTATTCTGCAGAATTATGCCAAAAGGCCTTTGCATTAATAAAAGATGAGTATGCAATTGTATCTGAAGATTTATATACATTTTTTGTGATCTCCTATTTTGCAAAAACATATCGGGGAATTCAAGATCGATTATATATTTATAATTTTGGTTCTGGAATAACGGGAAACCAGTATTTAGGTTATAAGGAGTTTGAAAAGCAATGTAATGCGGTGGAAATAGTTCCCCTGTTGGAAACGTTTTTAAAAGAACAGTGTGCGGAAAATAAATACTATACATTTTACCATGAAATAAGAAATAACATTATTGCTAATCTTATATATCAATGGCGAAATCAGCTATCAGTATCTGTTTCAGTTCAAGGCTATGAGCTGTTGCGTAAAAAACTTGGGATTGGTGTACTCGTATCAGAACTTGCAAAAAAATATGGGGATGATCAATTTGAAATTGTCAAACGGTTGTCGAGAAATAATGAGAGATTTCGTAAAGGAAAAAGAGTAAAGAGGATAGGTGTGTACTATCATAGGATGCGAAATGGTGGTGCAGAAAAAATCATAGCAGAGTTAATTGTTAAATGGACAAATTGGGGTTACCAAATTACACTATTTACAGATGAGGAACCAAGTGAAGAAGATTATTATATTCCAGAGACCATCGAAAGAATTGTGTTGCCATCGTTTTTAATCTCTCTTGGCGGAAAATATAAAAAAAGAGCTCGTTTATGGGAAAATATGATTAAAAAGCATGGTATTGACACTATTATATATAATTCACCAATGTCTCATATCTTGTTATGGGATACATGCTTGCTGAAAGGATTGGGCTGTAATTTTGTGATTGAAACACATTGTATGTTTGCGGGTGCTATGTGGTATAGCCCTATGTATTCATGCTTTTTACCGCTAATTTACCGAATGGTAGATTGTGTGGTTTCCTTATCACGTGTTGACATTGCTTTTTGGAAAAATTATTGTCCTGCATACTACATTCAAAATCCAATTGAAGTAGTTCCATATAATGAAATGTCAAAGCTGGATTCTAAAAATGTACTGTGGGTTGGGCGTATTGCAGAAGAAAAGCAACCAGAAGCAATTTTGGAGGCATTTAAACTTGTTGTAGAGAAAATACCTGAGGCGACTTTGACAATGGTGGGAAGTGGAGATTCTGGAAGTTGGTTAGATAGGTTAATGACCAAAGCTAAAGAATTGAATATTTATAACAAAGTAGAATTTGCAGGTTTCCAATTGGATGTTTCATCATTCTATAAGAAATCCTCTGTTTTTGCATTTACATCTATGTGTGAGGCTGCTCCGGTAGTTTTGTCAGAGAGTAAAAGTTACGGATTACCGATAGTGATGTTTGATCTACCCAATGTAGAGTTTGCAAGAGATTCTCGTGGAATTATAAACATACCGCAAATGGATGTATGGGCATTGGCAAACGAAATTATTGGATTACTAGAAAATGAACAAAAACGTAAAGCGATAGGAGATGCTGGACGTGAAAGTATAGAAGAATTTGCTCAGTTTGATATTGAAAAAGCATGGAAAACTTTATTCTGTAACATAGAAAAAGGAATAGAATATGTTGTTGATGAAAACAATTCCATTATGCTAGATCAATTATTTCAAAATATGTTACGCGGGTTAAATTTAGTAAGTAGGTCAACTGCATTGAATCATGATAGTTTTGAGTGTGCTCACTATGAAGAGGTATTGAATCGTCATGAGGAAGTGGTAAATCGTCATGAGGAAGTGGTAAATCGTCATGAGGAAGTAGTAAATCGTCATGAAACTTCTATAAATCATCAGTGGGAAATACAAAAATGGCATGAGGAAAGGATAAGTGTTCTAGAAAATAGACTTTCATTGTGGAAGAGAGTAGTTCGAAAGATTTGTTTACTTCTAAAAACCTCAGCTAAGAATTAATGAAATTATGGGTTAAGGAAAAAGAAAAGATGGCATATAAAGACAATCACAGTTTACATTTATATGATGTGGGAATTTTCATTCTTATTTGGATGACAGCAACAGTAATGGTAACAAGCACATTATTCATAATATCAATTCCCATTACTGTAGCTAATATTATACTAGCAGGTGTTGTTGCAGGAATCTTATTTAAGATAATTAAAATTGATTACAAGTGGAAACAAATTTTTAGTACTATATTAATATCCACTGTGATTATATTTGGTATAATTATTTTCTCGGGATTGAGTTATGACAGAACATGGGATGGAAGTGCATACCATAGAACAGCAATTGGTTTATTGGCAGAAGGATGGAATCCATTGAAGCAGACTTCTGTGGATTTTGTCAACAAAATGGGCTTATCAGAACATTTTACTCAAGGGCCTTTGTTATGGTCTGAAGTTTATCCCAAGGCCTCATGGTACATATCAGCAGCGATTTATGTGGTTACTGGAAATATAGAATGTGGAAAAGCATATACATTAATTTTTGCTTTTGTAACCATATGTATTTTTTACCAATTTTTTTGTGACAGAGGATACAAAAAAATCAAAAGTGCTGTTTTATCACTTATAGCAGGGATAAATCCAATGGTTTTAGCACAGTGCCAATCTTTCTACATTGATGGAATGACAGGGTGTATTTTGATGCTATTGATTTTGGAATCATATAGTTTGGTGGAAAATGCGATAAGTCAAAAAAATCATAATAAAGAACAATTATGTTTAATAACATCATTAATTGTTTTTGGATGTAATCTTAAATTTTCAACGTTTGGTTTTTGTGCGATTACCTGTATTGTTTGCTATTTATATTTGTGTTTTATTTATTGGAATGATAAGAAAAAAGTTTTTTTGTATACATTGTATTATGCTATGTGTGCTTTGTTTAGTGTGATATATGTTGGGGCAACCCCATATCTAACTAATATTATAAGATATGGGGATCCCTTTTACGGATTTACGGGGATGATGAATGGGGCTGATTTGGAACTTCAATTTGGAATAGTGGGGCTTGGAAAGAGTGGGAGAGCTTTGGTTTCTTTGATGGGAAAAATGAGCCATGGGTGTTATACAACTTTACAAGATGTATTGAAAATACCATTTACATTTTATAAAGATGAATTAGATTATTATTCATATGTAGATTTAAGGGTTAGTGGAAGTGGGATTTTTTTTAGCGGGATATTAATAACTTGTTTAGTAGTCATTATATATTATATGATAAAGATAGATAAGTCAAAAATTATAAAAAGCTTTATTGTTGCTAATATAGGTTTAATATTTTTTGAACTCCTGGCATTTGAGGGGACATATCAGATACGATATGTCAGTCACATATATATTATTTGTGTTTATGCATTAGCACTTTGCTTTAACCCTAAAATGAAAAGTAAAAATAAAAGTAGTTATTTTACAATTGGGGTTGTATTATGTACAATTACATTTTTAAATGCTATGCCTTGGATTCAGTTAATATATGAGAGGACTAAATCTGGTTTTACGTATAGGAAAGAACTTTGTATCCTGCAAGAGCAATCGGAAATGACCCCGATACATTTAGCGTATTATCATAAAGATTTCAGTGGTTTATATTTTGATTTGAAAGATAGTAAGATAGAAAACTATGTTTTAATTGATAGAGAACAAGAAGCGGAAAGAAATTGGACCTTGATACTTGATGGTTGGCTTATGTATTATTGATTGAAGGAAGGTGTGTGCAATGAAAATCTTATATGTAGTTAATTACTATTATCCATATGTAAGTGGATTATCAGAATATGTACGTACGATTGCAGAGGAAATGACAAAAAGAGGACATGAGTGTGTGGTACTTTGCTCGAACCATGATCATTTAGCAGCAGAAGAATTTTTGAATGGAGTGCATATCTATAGAGCACCTATTATTTGTAAGATTAGTAAAGGTACTGTAAGCCCTCACTTCATATGGAAAGCAATTACAATGTCAAAGAATTTTGACATTGTAAATCTTCATTTACCTATGTTAGAAGCTGGGGTGATTGCTAATGGTGTAGATAAAAGAAAACTTGTGATAATGTATCATTGTGATATATGTCTTCCACAAAACGCCTTAAATAGATTTATTATTAGGACAATGGATATTTCCCATATTATGGGAATGAGGCGAGCAACACGTGTGATAGTATCCACTTATGATTATGCAGAACATTCACGTGTTGCTAGAAGATTTAGATCAAAGATGATAGAAGCCTATTGCCCCATAAAAGATGATATTGAAAAGAAAGCACTGATTATAAATAGCAATAAAAGGAAAAACAAATCGTATGTGATTGGATTTTGTGGAAGAATTGTAGAAGAAAAAGGGATTGATATATTAATTAAGGCATTTGAACTAGTAAAAAGTGAACTGCCAAATGTATCTTTAAAAATAGTAGGGGAATATAAAAATGTTGCGGGAGGTTCCATATACCATGAATTGGAAGAGTATATAAAAGAACGGCAAATTGAGGATATTGAATTCTTAGGTGGGAAATTGCCAACGGATGTTGTGGAATTTTATTCAAAAATAGATGTGTTGGCATTACCAAGTAAAAACTCTTTGGAGGCTTTTGGAACGGTACAGGTTGAGGCAATGATTAGTGGTACACCAGTTGTTGTATCCGATTTGCCTGGATTACGAACTGTTATACCACGTACAGGAATGGGACTGATATGTAGGCGAAATGATCCAAAAGACCTTGCGAAATGCTTAATTAAAGTATTGAAAAATAGAACTGATTATTTAAAACCATATGATTATATTAAAAATATGTATGGAAAATCGGTAGTTGTAGATATATATGAAAAGTGTTTTGAAGAAATTTTGGACGGAGTGAGTATTTAATGCGTGAAATATACGATAAAGTTATAATTGGAGCAGGATTGTATGGCCTGTATTCAGCAGAGTATTGTGGCAGGAAGGGACAAAAGATTTTGGTATTAGAATGTGAAACAGAACCATTTAAACGTGCAACATATATAAATCAGGCACGGGTACATATGGGATACCATTATCCAAGGTCAATATCTACAGCTATGAAATCAGCAGGATATTTTGAACGATTCAATAATGAATATTCATTTTGTATTAATGGTATATTTGAGCAAATATACGCGACATCTCGCACATTTTCTTACACAAGTGCATTAGAGTTTAAAAAATTTTGTGATGATGCTAATATTCCATGCGAGGAAGTAAATGTAAATAAGTATTTCAAAAAAGGAATGTGTGATGGAGCATTTTTAACAAAAGAGTACACGTATGATGCACATATATTAAGAGATTATCTGGTTAATCAAGTGTCTAATATGCCCAATATTACGATACTATATAATTCTAAATTAGATAATATTGTGCGGGATGGGGATCAATACGTGATAAAAGTGAAGGACCAAGAGTATAGGAGTAAATTTGTTCTAAATGCTACTTATGCATCGGTAAATCAAATTTTATCATACTTGAAATATAGACCGTTTAAAATTAAATATGAATTATGTGAAATTATTCTTTGTAAAGTGAATGAGACATTAGAGCATATAGGTCTGACTGTTATGGATGGACCATTTTTCTCTATTATGCCATTTGGTAAGACGGGATACCATTCGTTGACTTCTGTAACTTTTACCCCACATACGACCAGTTACGAAAGTGTCCCAGTTTTTGAATGTCAGAAAAAAAGCCAGGGATTTTGTACAAAAGATTTTTTGGGAAATTGTAATTGCTGTGTGGCAAAGCCAGAATCGGCGTGGGATTATATGTCTGCTTTAGCTCGAAAGTATATGAAGAATGATTATAAATTCAATTATCATTCCTCGTTATTTTCGATGAAACCGATTTTGCAAACATCAGAAGTGGATGATTCCAGGCCAACTGTTATAAAGATTTTTTCTGAAAAACCCACATTTATTAGTGTATTATCTGGAAAGATAAATACTGTTTACGATTTAGATGAAATATTAGAGGTGTGACATGTGCAATGTAAATCAAGAAAAAAAATTTGTGTCAGTAGTCGCATATATTCATAATGATGCCCATTTGTTGGATGAATTTTTTGAAAAAATATTAAAAAATTTAATAAATTATTTTGAGAAATGTGAATTGATTCTTGTAAATGATTATTCACAAGATAATAGTATTGAATTGATAAAGAGGTTTTCTGAAAATAAAAAAAATTTGGTGATTAGTATTGTTAATATGAGCTTTTTTCACGGTGTAGAAGCTGCTATTACAGCTGGAGTTGACTTGGCAATAGGAGATTACGTTTTTGAGTTTGAACATATAAATATTGATTATCCAGATGAACTGATAATGAATATATATAATCAAGCCTTAACTGGATATGATATTGTTTCTGCAGTGCCGAATAAAAAAGCATATTTTACCGCACTGGGTTTTTATAGTCTTTATAATAAATATAAAATTTCAATGACTAATAATAAATTATGTCCGGAAACGTTCCGCATTGTTTCAAGACGAGCGATTAATAGAATTAATTCTATGGGAAGAACGATCCCCTATAGAAAATTGATGTATATTAATAGTGGTTTACCCGTATATAATTTTGTTTATGAGCCAATGACAAGTAAAAAATATAAGTTGGATAAAGACTCAAATAAGCAAAGGATCAATTTAGCAATGGATTCGTTTATGTTATTTACAACATATATGCAAAGAATCTCTATTTTAATATGTCTTTTGTTTTTTGGGATTGCAGTTGGTATAGGAGTTTATTCAATTGTATCTTATTTAAAAGAACCGGAAGTAAGGGGATATATGATTATACTGACAGGCTTTATGTCCATGGCAATTTCTGGTATTTTCTTAGTGCTTTCCATTATGATAAGATATATGTCATTAATATTAAATACAGTTTTTCGCAAGGATAAGTATACGATAGAATCTATTATGAAATTGAATTAGGTTTTAATTTATAAATGGGTAAAGTTAGTTTTTATAAGATTAAGTAAAAAGGAAAGAAAAATATGAAATACATCCGAGTAGGCAATTCAGGATTAAAAGTAACAGAAGTTACATATGGAACAGCGTTAACGATAGGTACAGAGAATGATGAGGTTGGTTATGCAGAAAAATTAATAGATACAGCATGGGAATTAGGAATTCGATCCTTTGATACATCAAATAATTATGGAAAGGCAGAAGAATTACTTGGACATTGCTTGGAAAAATATCCTCGTCAGAAATATGTTGTAGCAACTAAAGGATCGTGGCCAATTGGAGATTCTCCTTATGAAAGGGGGCTTTCTAGAAAACATATTCTGTGGGCTTGTGATGAATCTCTTGAAAAGCTGAGAACGGAGTATGTAGATTTATATTATGCACATAGATATGATCCAGAAGTATCTATGGGTGAGATAGTTAGAACATTTAATCATTTGATTGATGTTGGTAAGATTCGATATTGGGGAACTTCCGAATGGCCTTTGCATGCACTGAAGGAATGTATAGATTATTGTGAAAAAGGCGGCTATGAAAAACCTGTTTGCGAGCAGTTTATTTATTCTTATGCAGTAAAGAAGGCTGAGGAAAATGGTGTTAAAGACTTCTGCGATACAAATGGAATAGGAACGTTTGGATTTTCAGCACTATGTCAGGGATTATTGACTGGAAAATATCAGCACGGCATTCCAAGTGATTCTAGAATTGCTAAGAGCAATCAACTAAAATATAATAAAACTGTAAATTTTTATGAGCAAAACAAGATTACAATAGATTATTTTCTTGGCGTTTGCAAAGAAAAGCAGGTAGAACCTGTAGCTGTTGCACTTCAGTGGTGTATTAAAAAAAATATTTGGCCCGTAATAGGTGCTAGTAATCCACAACAACTTATTAAAAATATAAAACTTTTGGATCAAGAAGTTCCTAAAGAAGTTTGGGAACTTTTAGATGAGAAAGAGTAGGGGAAATAAATGAAGCTATCAATTTCAAATCTTGCATGGCAAAAAGAAGAAGATGAAGAAATGTATAAGATATGTAAATGTATGGGGTATGATGGTATAGAAATAGCACCATCACGTATTTTTGGAGAAAATCCTTATCAGAATTTAGATAAAGTAGATAACTATCGTTCTTTTTTAAAAGAAAAATATAAGTTGAATGTTTCATCAATTCAATCAATTTGGTATGGAAAGCAGGGGTTTCTTTTTCAGAATGATTATGAGATGTTTATAGACTATACGAAGAAAATAATTGAGTTTGCAAAGGTAATAGGGGCGACTAATATTGTATTTGGTTGTCCAAAGAACAGAAAGGTGTTTCATATAGAAGATTATCAAAGGGGAATTGATTTTTTTAAAAGGATGGCGGAATATGCAGAAAAAAATAATACAATTTTTTCTATAGAGGCCAATCCGGCTATATATGATACAAATTATATTAATTATACATTAGAAGCAATGGCCATTGTAAAATACATTGGATCAGAGTATTTAAAGATAAACTTAGATATAGGGACAATGATATATAATGGAGAGGATATCCAGATGATACAAGACCATATCAATTTAATAAACCATGTACATATTAGTGAACCCCAATTAAGGTTAATTGAAAGACGAGAACTCCACAGGCAATTATTGTACATATTGAAACACAAAGATTATAAAAATTATGTCTCTATTGAAATGGCAAGTCAAAGTGTTGAGGCTATTAAACGTATCATGAAATATATTGCCGAACTCTGTAAAACGGAAACGTTATAAGGTGGAAAATGAATGTATATGATTTTGATAAGACTATCTACAAAAAGGATTGCTCAATAGAATTTTATTTATTTGTTATTAAAAAAAATCCTATGGTATTTTTTAAATGTTTTCCTATGCAAGTCTTTGCTTTTTTTAGATATAGGCTAGGGAACATAACAAAAGAAGAAATGAAAGTAGTTTATTTTTCGTTCTTAAAATATATAAATACTCAACGTTTAGTTGAAGAATTTGCTAATCAAGAAGTAGAGAGAAATGTGGCTTCTTGGTATTTAAAACAAAGAAAACAAACAGATATTGTAATCTCAGCTTCACCAGAATTTTTGGTAAAAGAAATCACACAAAGGATAGGAATATCCTGTGTAATAGCTACAAAAGTTAATATGATAAATGGCAATTTTGAAAGTCTGAATTGTTATGGAAAAGAAAAAGTTAAGAGATTTATGGAGGCTTTTGGAAATCGGTCTATAGATTATTTTTACTCAGATTCAATTTCGGACGAACCCATGGCTAGACTGGCAGATAATGCATTTTTGGTTAAAAATGGGAAAATAAAGGAATGGATGATTTAGAAAGTGAAATAGAAAATAATGAAACAATTTATAAAATTTGGAATTGTAGGAGCGATTAATGCTGTTTTAAACTATATTATTTACATTTTTTGCATTAGCATTGGATTTCATTACATATTGTCTAATATTATAGGATTCTTTATTACAATATTTAATGCATTTCTTCTCCAAAGCAAGTTTGTATTTAACAGTGAACAAGAAACATCATATCAATCTTGGTGGAAGATATTAATAAGAACATATATATCATACGCATTTACAGGGATAGTTCTTACTAATATGCTCTCCATTTTATGGATAGAAATTATACATACTGAAATAATACTATACCCTATTTATGAAATTGCTAAAAATTTTGTGGGTAATTTGGATATGTATTCTTTTGTTAAATACGTAGCTCCCATATTGAATATGATTATAACAATACCAATGAATTTTTTGATAAATAAATATTGGACATATAAAAATGCTAATTAATCCATGGTGTTTTTGAATTAAATATTTGAAATCTTATAATGGCTCAAAGAATCCCCATATTTTTCAAAGCAGTTAATAATTCAGAAAATCACGATAAATGAGGGAGTATTGATTTTTGCAAAAGGTCTTCTGTTAAAAACTTACTCAAATGAAGTAATATTATTGTGAAATAGTATAAGTTTGCGGGATTGTTCCTATTTTGACTCTTGTTGTAAAAAACGTTATCTCATCCCTGAGGGCTTTTAGAGATACTTGTGGGTATGGTTGTATCTCTTTATAGTGAGGTTATATAGAACTCACAGTAGCTAACAGTTACAAGGCTGATTTTCAAATGGAGTACACCAGTTTTTAAGAAAAACTGAGATATTAGTGGCACGACTATTTTAAGACTTTAATATAATCATTTTTTAGAGTGGTATGTTTTACAAACATAATAGATATTTTGCTGGAATTTTTTGCTGTTCATAGAACGGGTTAATAAATATAGAAGTATTAAACTAGCATATAGGTATTTATATATGTAATTGTAGAAAGGGCGTCAGATGAAAGAATACTTAAAACTAATGAGAGTTAATCATTATCTTAAGAACTTTTTGATTTTTGTCCCGGCCTTTTTTGCCGGAGTATTTTTCGAAATAACTGTTTTAGTAAAATTAATTTTAGGATTTATTGCCTTAAGTTTTATTGCATCTACCGTATATATTATTAATGATATAAAAGATGTAGAAAAGGATCGTAAACATGAGATTAAAAAAAATAGACCAATAGCTTCAGGGACCATTAGCCGGATTTCAGCAATTTTAGTAGCTGGTATATTGACTGTAGTTTCTCAGATAATAGTGATATTTTTGAAAGGCAGTGTATTTAGTTCTGAAAATTTGGTACTGATAGCATATCTTGCCATAAATATAGCGTATAGTAATGGCTTAAAAAATAAACCTATTTTAGATGTTATGATATTAGCATTAGGTTTTGTGCTAAGAGTTATACTTGGAAGTTTAATAAGTGGGTGTATGATATCACAATGGCTTTGTTTGACAATTATGATGTTTTCGTTATATATGGGTCTGGGTAAAAGGCGAAATGAAATCAGAAAGGTAAAAAATGAAAATACAAGAAATGTATTAAAATACTACACAGAAGATTTTTTGAATGGAAGTATGCTTATGACAAAAACATTGGGATTGGTTTTTTATGCATTGTGGTCAGCATTTATTGTATCTAATAGTGCTTATATGATCTGGACCGTACCATTAGTTATGGCAATTTTAATGAAATATGAGTTAAATATTGCTAATGATAATTTTGGAGATCCTGTAGATGTGCTTTTGTCAGATAAGAGTTTGATTATATTGGTAACAGCTTATTTAATTATAATATTGATATATATATATTGTGTAAACTAGATAATTTACTTCGAGAAAATCTGAATGGAATCACTTCAGTATTATGGATCGTCTGGGAAATAGATGGCGAAATCGTTTGTAAATCCATCTTGTTGCGGGATATTTTTACAAACAGAAATGTTTTGTATTTGTCAAAGCAGGAATTTTTTGAAAATCCACGCCAAACGGAAAAACAGGAGAGAATATATGCGGAAGAGAGTTGTAAATATAATCCGGTAGTCCTTGATGAACGCGATGTCAATACGGACATGACAAGGTATTATGCCTGTTTCCAAAAGAATAAACTGTTTGTAGGGAATGTATCTTTCAATGCATTATTCAATAGCTGCATTTTTGTACAGCAGGATGGGAAGCAACTTATACTGTTCTGTCAGGCAGAGCTACTGCAGGGCGGTTTGTAGAATATCAGAAAGTAATATTAATCTAAAATTATACAGATTAGATTATTGTTATAGATAATATGCGTTCTCATCGAGCGTGTAAAGTAAAATAGCCATTAGACGAATCAGGAATAAAAGACGTACTTACCGTTATATAACATGGATTTGAACCAAATAGAAAAATGTGACCTAAACTCAAAGTATATTTGAGAAAAGAAAAAACCCAGATAGCATCCGAATTTGTCGAAACAGTTTAAGGAGGATCAGACACTGCCTTAATTTAACCCGTTGTGCTATTTCAAATAGAGTTTGTGGGAAAACATATCAAAGCCCAAAGAAATCCTGAATTTATCTAGGACAATTAAAATTTCAGAAGGTGAGCTGTTTTATTTTGCCTAGTTTACAGGCTTCATGAAAAGTGATTTTTAATGCCAAACAGAGATTGTATGCAAATGTTTTATTGAGAAGATGGATACACAATCCCTGAAACCTTTTGGTCAGTACCTTTTCTGCATTTAATTGCTCATCTAATTGTGAAATACAGTCTCCACACGCCTCTGAGGCTTGAAAATGCATTACCATAAAGGTTTCGGGCCAGTCTGTTTTGATGTTGAAACGTTTTAGCGCCATAAGACAGGTGTTTTGTTCTTTCATTTTCTGAATCAGATTTTCACTAACATAGCCCTTATCGCCAAGGATTACAAGATTCGACGGATTTTCAACGAATCCCGTCATTTCTCCTGGTTATATGTGGGAACTGGCGTGATTTTAAAGGTGGTAATATAGCTTTCTAACGTGATTAAGGAATATATCTTATATCCAAAGTATGTGCCTTTTTTTGAAGGATCTTTTCCATAATCAGCACCATGGTTACGAAAAGAGTGATAGCATCGTGCCTGTATGAATGGGCAGACCACAAGAGGAAAGCTGTTTATGATAAAATACGGACTGAAGGGGGGGATTGGAAATGCAGAAATCATTTTCTGACGTAATAAGTCCATGGTCTGCATCCGGATCTGTCTTATTCTGTTAAAATGGTTTCGTCTGCAACGCTGCGGAAAAGGGGGTGATAACTCTTTTTATAAAAGAACGCCAGGCATTTTCAGAATCAATCCCTACCAGTTCACCACAGAGACTAAGCATAATGATTTCAAGATCAGACAGTTTGACATTTAATATATGCCTCATATGAATGATTTCATGAGGTGCAAACTGATAATATAAATCATTAATGACAACGTAAACAGTTATGATAAAGTATTCAAAAGTTTCTATGGTAGTAGTATGATTATTTTGAAACTTCAACATAATGATGACTCCTTCCGCATTTGTATTGCTTACAAATAGAATAGTATATTTTGTTGAAGTTTACTTATTATTTTATATAGCACAAAGGATTAAGTTGGAAAGGGGAAGTTACTATGAGACCAATTTTGTATATTGTAATACCATGTTATAATGAAGAAGATGTCTTGCCGATTACAGGACCGATTTTTGAAGATAAGATAAAAGAGTTAGTCCAAAAAGAAAAGGTCAGTGATAAAAGTCGTGTTTTGTTTGTTAATGATGGAAGCAAAGATCGTACATGGGAAATTATTCAGAAGATGGCAAAAGAAAGTGTTTATTTTATGGGGATATCTCAAAGTAGAAACAGAGGCCATCAAAATGCGGTATTAGCTGGATTGATGGAAGCAAAAAGTATGTGTGATATAACTATATCAATTGACTGTGATGGACAAGATGATATTAATGCGATAAATGAGATGGTAAATGCATATCTTGATGGTTGTGAAATTGTATATGGAGTTAGAAACAAACGTGATACGGATACATTTTTCAAAAGGTTTACAGCAGAAGGATTTTATAAACTATTAAACTGGATGGGGGCAGAAGTTGTTTTTAATCATGCGGATTATCGTTTGATTTCTGGTCGGGTATTAGACGAATTGGAAAAATTTAAAGAGGTAAATATTTTTTTACGTGGAATGGTTCCTCTAGTAGGATTTAAAAGCACAAGTGTTTATTATGAGCGATATGAACGGGTTGCAGGGGAAAGTCATTATCCACTGAAGAAAATGTTGGCATTGGCTTTTGATGGAATTACAAGTCTAAGCATTAAACCCATTCGGATGATAACAGGACTTGGCATGGCTATTGCATTAATGAGTTTTATAGGGGTAATTTGGTCAGTAGCAGTGTATTTGATGGGGGACAGTGTTAGTGGATGGGCAAGTATGACGAGCTTAATTTGTTTTATAGGTGGAGTTCAATTAATTTGTCTTGGAATTTTAGGGGAATATATTGGAAAAATTTATTTGGAAACCAAGGCACGGCCACGATATATTATCAGTGAGAGAACTTATGTAAATGAAAAAGCAGATAAGGATTTTTAATTATGGTGCGAAATAAAAAATTAAAAGTAGGATATATTGGAGCAATTTTAGGATGTTTGGTGTTTATCATGATTTATGGTGTTTCAATATTAGATATTTCAAATGTTGATTGGGTGAAAAATGCTGGGGGGGATTTGACACAATCTTATTATGGATGGAGTTTTTTTAGAACATCAAAATGGCATTGGCCATTAGGACTTATGGATAATATTGCTTACCCACATTTGACATCTATTATTTATGTTGATTCCATACCATTGTTTAATGTTGTATTTAAGCTGTTGAATCCATTGCTGCCAGAAAATTGCCAGTTTTTTGGGATATGGGGTATATTATGCTTTATAATGTCAGGAATGGTGGGGGAAAAATTACTCTACTACCTTACGAATAATAGAACATACGCAGTAATTGGTTCGTTATTCTTTGTCTTTAATAATATAATGGTTCAACGCTTGTATACGCATACTGCATTAGCGGCTAATTGGTTAATTATATTATGTATTTGTGCGATTGTGAAAGGGCGAAATTCTGGTTCAGTAAAATGGCATTTAATCACTTGGTGTGGTTTGTTTTTTTTATGTGTTTCAATTAATATGTATTATATACCTATTATTGGAATCATGATGTTAATGTTTGCTGGTTATTTATTAGTAAAACATCGAGATATAAAATCAAGTTTAGGGGTAGTAGGTGGATCAATCACTACAACAATATTAACATTTTATATGTATGGTGGTTTTTATCACTTGCGTACAGGTGATATATCGCCAAGTGGTTTGGGATATTATTCAGCCAATTTGAATTCATTGATAAACCCGATGGAAACACACAGATATTTGTCTGGATATTCAACATTAGTAAAAAGTTTACCTTTAGCCACTGATGGTCAATATGAGGGATATGCATATCTGGGATTAGGCGCTATATTAATGATATTAATATGCGTAATCGGCATTTTAAAAAACTTTAAATCATATGATAAAAATTTTATTATTCAATATAAGATAGAGATTACTTTTGTCTTAATAGGAGTAGTATTATTGTACTTGGCTGCATTAGGACCAGATATAACCTGGAATGATAAATTATTATTTTCTGTTTCGTATCCAGATATATTTTTAAAAGCTTATTCTATTTTTCGTTCAACTGGACGTTTCTTGTGGGGAGTTTGGAATATAATAATTATAGTGTCCATGTATTTAATATGGAAGATTTGTAGAAAATCAATGGCAGTATTTCTGATTTTGGGATGTATATGCATTCAAATCATCGATTTGGGTGAATTATATATGGGAAAACATAATACATATTTTTACACGCAGCCAGATTATGTTTCATCTTTGAGCTCAGATGCTTGGAAACAGGCGGTTTTTAACAAACATAATATTATTCTTTTTAATAAAAATATGTTAAGTTTAAGAACGTATTACGATTTAGCGGAGATTGCGTTGGATAATAATATGGGAATTAATGATTTTTATTATTCAAGGAGGAACGGAGAAGAGATAGAGGCATACAAGCAGAAAAAAAAGGAACTAGTGATACAAGGAAATGCAGCAGAGGATGACTTGTATATAATTGACACATTTGAGGATGCGAAAGAATTAATGCCATATATAAATATATATTATTTAGATGGTTTAATAATAGGAGCAAAGAATGAGTTAGACATTGATTCAAAAATTAGTGAAATAGTTGATTATCCAACAACATTTATGAAAGATAATTCAGAAATTAGCTGCAGAAATTTGTGTGAAGGTATTTTTGGAATTGAAATTCAGGGAGTTCGTGCAATAGACTCGTTAATTTATACTAATGGAGAGGCAAAAAATAAACTGTTTGAAAAATATGATGGAGGAACAGTTGCCTCAGGAATTTTAGTGATCAACGAAAATGATACAGAAGTGGATATTATTAATTCTAACACTGATTTAGGGATTAAACTTTATAATTTGAAATTTGAAAATTAAAAGAAGGAAGGAAATGTAATGTACAATTATTTAGTAGTAGGAGCCGGCCTTTATGGAGCCGTAGTTGCACATGAGGTAAAAAAAGCGGGAAAGAGTGTGTTGGTCATTGATAAGCGTCCGAATATTGCTGGTAATGTATATACAGAGGAAATTGAAGGAATCAACGTCCATAAATATGGTGCCCACATTTTTCATACGAATAGTAAAACTGTGTGGAATTATGTGAATCAATTTGCGGAGTTCAACCGTTTTACCAATTCTCCTGTAGCAAATTACCATGGAGAGCTTTATTCTCTGCCTTTTAATATGTATACATTTAATAAGATGTGGGGAGTAGTGACTCCGGAAGAGGCTGGGGCTAAAATTGTAGAGCAGAGGAATGCATTGGGTATTACAGAACCAAAGAATTTGGAAGAACAGGCAATCAGCCTGGTGGGGACAGATATTTATGAGAAACTGATCAAAGGATATACGGAGAAACAATGGGGGCGTCCTTGTGATCAACTTCCGGCGTTTATTATCAAGCGGCTGCCGGTTCGCTTTACATTTGATAACAACTATTTCAACGCGCTTTATCAGGGAATTCCGATCGGCGGATATACGAAAATGGTTGCGAATATGTTGGAAGGAATTGAAGTTAAGTTGGGAGTTGATTACCTGAAAAATAAGAATAAATATGATCAAATGGCGGAGACGGTGATTTATACGGGTGCAATTGATGCATATTTTGATTTTAAATTAGGTGCACTGGAATACCGTTCGGTTCGTTTTGAAACAGAGGTATTGGATAAACCAAATTTTCAGGGAAATGCTGCAGTAAATTATACGGATGTGGAAACGCCATGGACCAGAATTATTGAACATAAGTGGTTTGAATTTGGCACGCAGCCTAAGACCGTTATCAGCCGGGAATATAGTTCGGAATGGAAGCCAGGGGATGAGCCTTATTATCCTGTTAATGATGAGAAAAACGGTAGAATGTATGAGGCGTATAAAAAACTGTCAGAAAATGAGGAGAAAGTTATCTTTGGTGGAAGGCTAGGTGAGTATAAGTACTATGATATGGATAAGGTGATTGAATCAGCAATTAAAAAGTCAAGTGAATTATTAAACGTATAGTTGGACTTTCTTATTGAAAGAATATAGTCATTGAAACTTGCAGGGAGGGATTTTTTGTGTGTGGGAGATGGGATTTGGGAGGGGGATTTATGAGGATGGTAACTTAACGAGCGTATGAGAAAATTTCTGTAAATAAGATTCTTCTATGATAATGAAGGGTGGGAAACTTCTAAATCAGGTTTTTCACCCTTGTTTTATATATAACAGGTACTTCCATGCATGTCAAGAGCAGGCGGCAAGCCGCCTGTCTTTCCGCTTATTTTTCTTTATTCTGG
>OCAS01000654.1_pt1 | contig 25492 bp, 20 predicted proteins | sample 1550751 | NCBI WGS metagenome assembly OCAS01 (sample SAMEA2580301, study PRJEB22360) | human gut metagenome | biome: human gut; feature: human-associated habitat; material: faeces | place: Denmark | collected 2008/2010
TGGGCTTGCCGCAGGCCAGACCGCTGATGGTCTGATTGACCACGGCCTGGAAAATGGAGGCAGCCAGGTCTTCTCTGGTGGCGCCCTCATTAATCAGGGGCTGTATGTCGGATTTTGCAAACACACCGCAGCGGGCCGCAATGGGGTATATGGCCTTATAATGTTCTGCATAATCATTGAGGCCGGAAGCGTCCGTCTGGAGCAGGGCCGCCATCTGGTCAATAAAAGAACCGGTGCCTCCCGCACAGATTCCGTTCATTCTCTGGTCGATGCCTCCGGTGAAATAAATAATTTTTGCGTCCTCACCGCCCAGCTCGATGGCCACATCGGTCTGAGGCGCGAAGTCCTGAAGCGCAGAGGCCACGGCCACTACCTCCTGGACAAAAGGAACCTCCAGATGGGAGGAGAGGGTGAGCCCTCCGGAACCGGTTATAACAGGGATTACCTGAATGGGGCCGGTTATCTCACGGGCCTTTTTTAAAAGTCCCGCCAGAGTTTCCTGTATATTGGCATAATGGCGTTCATAATCGGAGAATACTATATGGGAAGCCTGATTTAACAGTGCAACTTTGACGGTTGTGGAACCAATGTCGATTCCAAGCGTAAGGGTATTTGTATGTAATTTCATATATGCGGGGTTTTACCCTGACCTCCTTTGTAACTTGACGGCTGTTCCGCCGCGCCATGGGGGAAAACCATGTCCGGCAGTACTGGGGGACCGTAAAGCTGTTTTACATGTATCATAATACAGTTTTATGGGGAATACTGTGACTTATGCAACAAATTCCGGCGCTGAGACGCTGGACATTCATAGTAGAGTTTAACATAAAATAAGTATAAATACAATTGGGGACAGGCGTTAAAAAATCGTGAAGAAATGGCGAAAATTGTGCATGTTTCTAAGGTTCCCTTTTTACTGTTCAGGTAAAATTTATGTATTCTCCCTGAAAAATATTCGGTATAATATAAAATGGAAGGCTATTTCATTTGACAAAAGCGGGGGCAGTCACTATAATGAGAACGTATAATTTCAGAATGGGGGAGAGTTCGCATGATACGGATTTTTAAGACCGAAGACGGTGCTATGCACGAAAAGGAAGAGATGCAGCCTGGCTGCTGGATTGCGTTAACAAACCCTACAGCCTCAGAAATCATTGACATCGCAGATACCTATCAGATTGACCCGGACCATTTGCGGGCGCCTCTGGATGAGGAAGAGCGGTCCCGTATAGAGGTGGAGGATGAATACACCCTGATTCTGGTGGACATTCCTTCCATAGAGGAGCGCAACGGCAAGGACTGGTTTGTCACCATCCCTCTGGCTATCATCACCACCAAGGATGTGCTGATTACGGTCTGCCTGGAGGAGACCCCTGTGCTCACTTCCTTTATGGACGGAAGGGTGAGGGATTTCCACACCTTCATGAAAACCAGGTTTATCCTGCAGATTCTCTATAAAAATGCCACCCAGTTCCTGCAATACCTCCGAATCATTGATAAAAAGAGTGAAGTCATTGAGCGCAAGCTCCACCAGTCCCAGAAGAACGAGGAGCTGATTGAGCTTTTGGAGCTGGAAAAGTCACTGGTATACTTTACCACCTCCCTTCGTTCCAACGAGGTGGTGCTGGAAAAGCTGCTGCGCATTGAGAAGATAAAGAAGTACCCGGAGGACACGGACCTGCTGGAGGATGTAATCGTGGAGAACAAGCAGGCCATTGAGATGGCCAACATATACAGCGGCATCCTGAGCGGCACCATGGATGCGTTTGCATCGGTTATCTCCAACAACCTGAATATTGTCATGAAGTTTCTGGCTACCGTTACCATTGTTCTGTCCATACCAACCATGATTGCCAGCTTCTACGGCATGAACGTAAACTCTCATGGCATGCCTTTTGCGGACAGTCCCTACGGATTTGCCATAGTACTGGGCCTGACCCTTCTGCTGTCACTGTTTGTTGCGTATATATTTAATAAGAAAGACCTGTTTTAAATAAAAACCACACAGGCAAATGAAAAGGATGATAGGATGAGATTTTTTAATAAGCTTGAGCGCCGGTTTGGCAGATATGCCATTCACAACCTGATGTATTACATTATCATTATGTATGTTATGGGTTTTGTCATGATGTACATGGACCCCATGTTCTTTACCCGGTACCTGAGTCTGGACGCGGAGGCCATTCTTCACGGACAGGTCTGGAGGCTGGTGACATTTTTGCTGTACCCGCCCACACTGAGCCCCTTCTGGATTATTTTTGCGGCGCTCATGTACTATTCACTGGGCCGTTCCCTGGAGGCGGTGTGGGGAGCGTTCCGCTTTAACGTGTTCTTTTTTATGGGAGCCATCGGCATCATACTTGCCGAGTTTATTGTATACTTTATCTGGGGATGGGATATGCACCTTAACACCTCTTACCTGAGTATGTCCATATTCCTGGCTTACGCGGTGATGTTCCCGGAGGAATACTTTTATATTTACTTTATACTTGCCATCAAGGCCAAATGGCTGGCGCTGTTTGACGCCTTTTTCCTGGTATTCGGGTTCGTATATGGCAGCTTACCCCAGCGAATCGCCATTTTCCTGTCCCTTGCCAACTTCATCATTTTCTTCCTGATGACAAAGGACTTTAAGAAATACAGCCCAAAGGAAGTAAAGCGCAAGCAGGATTTCAAGGTAAAAACCATGCGGCCCGTAAACCGCACCCACCACAAGTGCGCGGTCTGCGGCAGGACCGACGAGGAAAGTCCGGGCATGGAGTTCCGCTATTGTTCAAAATGTGAAGGCAGCTATGAGTACTGCATGGATCATTTATATACACACCAGCACGTGAAAAAATCGGATTCCCCCAAATCATGATTCCGTCGTTCACGTCTGAATCTGCCGTTACACTATTAACTTTCAATTAACTCTCACAATTTTATGGAGGAAGAAACATGAAAAAAACCAAGATTATCTGTACTATGGGCCCCAATACCAGCGACAAAAACATTATGATGGAGCTTGCCAGGAATGGTATGGATGTGGCCCGTTTTAACTTTTCACACGGGGACTACAATGAGCATCAGGGACGCCTGGAGCTGTTAAAGGAAGTGCGCAAGGAGCTGGATATTCCGGTCGCAGCGCTCTTGGATACCAAGGGACCGGAGATCCGTACCGGACAGCTTAAGGACGGCAAAAAGGTGACTTTGAAGGAAGGCCAGACCTATACCCTGACCACCAGGGAGCTGGTAGGTGACGATACCATCGGCTATATCAATTACAGCGGACTGAATGAGGATGTTGCCGCGGGCAACCGGATTCTCATTGACGACGGACTGATTGAGCTGGAAGTGCGCCAGGTGAAGGATACGGACATTGTCTGTGAGGTCATCAACGGAGGAGAGCTGGGAGAGAAGAAGGGCGTCAATGTGCCCAATGTAAAGATTAAGCTTCCGGCCCTGACGGATAAGGACAAAGAGGATATCCGTTTTGGAATCAGGCAGGGCTTTGACTTCATCGCGGCATCCTTTGTACGTACAGCTGACTGTATTAAGGAAATCAAGGCCATGCTGGATGAGCAGGGTTCCAGTATGAAGGTTATTGCAAAGATTGAGAACGCGGAGGGCATCGAGAATCTGGACGCCATCATCGAGGCAGCGGACGGTATCATGGTAGCCAGAGGCGACATGGGCGTGGAGATACCGGCAGAGAAGGTTCCCCACATCCAGAAGAAAATTATCCGCAAGTGCAACGAGGCATGTAAAATTGTTATCACAGCCACCCAGATGCTGGATTCCATGATCCGCAACCCAAGGCCAACCAGGGCCGAGGTGACGGACGTTGCCAATGCAGTGTATGACGGCACGGATGCGGTGATGCTTTCCGGCGAGACAGCCATGGGCAAGTATCCTGTGGACGCCCTTAAGATGATGGTTTCCATTGCACTGGAGACAGAGATGCATCTGGACTATGCAGGATACCGCCAGAGGAAGGTGACGGAGCAGAACATGAAGAATGTTTCCAACGCAGTGTGTTTTGCCTCTGTATCAACCGCCCATGACCTGGATGCGGATGTCATCATCGCTCCCAGCATTACAGGCTTTACCACCCAGATGCTCTCCAAATGGAGACCTGGCGCCAGAATCATCGGAATGTCCCCCAGCATGGCTACGGTCCGCCAGATGCAGCTTCAGTGGGGCGTGGTACCGGTATGGTCCCGCCGCGCAGAGTCCACGGACGAACTGATTGAGAACTCGGTGGAGGAGCTTAAGAACAGAGGTCTTGTGGAGGAAGGCGAGCTGGCCGTCATCACAGCCGGAGTCGTAACCTACGCAAGACGCCATGAGGCAGCCACCCAGACCAATATTATGAGAGTCATTAATATCGAGTAGAGCATAACTAAAAAACACTGGACAAGGAAGTCTGCCCGGGAGTACAATTGAACATATTGTACTTCCTGACAGGCTTTTTGCGCAAAAAGGGAAAGGAGACACACAGATAATGGATAAGAAGCCATTCGTAACACTGGAACAATTAAGGGAGATTGAGAGGACATACCCTACGCCCTTTTATCTTTACGATGAAAAGGGAATCAGGGAGAATGCCGCCAGGCTTAAGCAGGCGTTTTCCTGGAACAGGGGATATAAGGAATATTTTGCGGTCAAGGCCACGCCCAATCCTTTCCTGTTAAATATACTGAAAGACATGGGATGCGGCACGGACTGTTCATCCATGACAGAGCTTATGATGTCCAGGGCATGCGGTTTTTCCGGTTCTGACATCATGTTTTCCTCCAACGATACGCCCCCTGAGGAATTTGCCTATGCGGAAAAGCTGGGAGCCATCATCAACCTGGACGACATCACTCATATCCAGTGCCTGGAGGAAACCCTGGGACATATTCCGGAGACCATCAGCTGCCGTTTTAACCCGGGCGGCCTGTTTAAAATCAGCAATGATATCATGGACAATCCCGGCGATTCCAAATACGGCATGACCGCAGAGCAGATTGGCCAGGCATTTAAGATTCTGAAGGAAAAGGGCGCAAAGCATTTCGGCATACATGCGTTCCTGGCCAGCAATACGGTGACCAATGAATATTATCCCATGCTGGCAAAGATTCTGTTTGAGCTGGCTGTTAAACTGAAAGAGGAGACAGGCGTCCATATCGCGTTCATCAATCTGTCCGGCGGCATCGGAATCCCCTACCGTCCGGACCAGGAGCCCAATGACATCCTGGCAATCGGTGACGGCGTAAGAAGGGTCTATGAAGAGATTCTGGTTCCCGCCGGTATGGATGATGTGGCTCTGTGCACGGAGCTGGGACGTTTCATGATGGGGCCTTACGGCGCCCTGGTGACAAAGGCCATCCATGAGAAGCACACTTATAAGGAGTATGTGGGCGTGGACGCCTGCGCCGTGAACCTGATGCGGCCGGCCATGTACGGCGCTTACCATCACATCACGGTCATGGGCCGGGAGGATGAGCCATGTACCCGCATGTACGATGTGGTAGGTTCCCTGTGCGAGAACAACGATAAGTTTGCCATTGACCGCATGCTTCCGGAAATCAAAAAGGGAGATCTTCTGTTTATCCACGATGCGGGCGCCCACGGATTCGCCATGGGATATAATTATAACGGAAAGCTGAAGTCAGCAGAGCTTCTGTTAAAGGAGGACGGCACTGTGGAGATGATACGCAGGGCAGAAACTCCTGAGGATTACTTTGCTACCTTTGATTTTTGTGATATACTGAGGAATATTGACTGATGAATGAAGAGGCATCAGGTATGCCCGGGAGCCCTGGCGCACTGCAGAAGGCAGTCTGCCGGGGCTTTGCTGCGGTTTGAATGTTCATGACAAGGAGGTATGAGGATGGTAAAGATTGGTTTTATAGGAATGGGAAACATGGGAAATGCCATTTTAAACGGGCTTCTCAAGACCCATAGACCGGAGGATATGATATTTTCAGCGGCCCATCAGGATAAGATGGAGGCAGTGACAGCCAGGACAAAGGTGCCCCATGCCGGTTCCAACAGGGAATGCGCGAAGGCGGTGAAGTATCTGATACTGGCGGTTAAGCCCCAGTATTTTGACGCGGTGTTTTCGGAGATAAGGGATGTGGTAACGCCGGAGCAGGTGGTGATATCCCTGGCTCCCGGCGTCACGATTTCCAATATCACAGAGCGCCTGGGCGGCAATGTGCGGGTGGTAAGAGCCATGCCCAACACGCCTGCTATGCTGGGAGAAGGCATGACCGGCATTTCCTGCGGGGAAGGCTCCTGCACAGAGGAGGAAAAGGAAACCGTACGGGATATATTTTCCTCCTGCGGACGGGTGGAGATGGTGGAAGAACGGCTTATGGACGCAGTTGGCTGCGTCAGCGGCAGTTCACCTGCTTTTGTGTACATGTTTATTGAAGCCCTGGCTGACGGAGGGGTCAAATACGGCCTTCCCAGAAAGACTGCCTATGCCATGGCAGCCCAGACTGTCCTGGGCAGCGCAAAAATGATTCTGGAGACAGGAAAGCATCCGGGGCAGTTAAAGGACGAGGTGTGTTCTCCGGGCGGCACCACCATTGCGGGCGTATCAGCCCTGGAGGAGCACGGGCTGAGAAATGCGGTCATCAAGGCGGCGGACGCCTGCTATGAGAAGACCCAGAGCATGAAGTAGGACAATAATATCAAACCAAAACAGAGAGGAAGGAACAGACATGGAAGATAAGGAAAAGAATACGCAGATACCGGTGATACGGCTGGACCGCCAGCTTAAATATGAGGGAAACATTCTTAAGATATATGAGGACAAGGTCCTGGCTAACGGCCATGAGGCCAGGTGGGATTTCATCCATCACGATGGTGCGGCGGCTGTCCTGCCTGTTGCCGACGATGGAAAAATCCTTATGGTGCGCCAGTACCGCAATGCCCTGGACCGCTACACCCTGGAGATTCCCGCAGGCAAGCTGGATGCGCCGGGGGAGCCCAAGGTGGAGTGCGCGTTCCGGGAGCTGGAGGAGGAGACAGGATACAGGGTGGAATCACCGGAGAACCTGGAGTACCTTATGAGCCTTACCACAACCGTTGCCTTCTGCGATGAGGCCATTGACATATTCGTGGCCCACAACCTGATTCCCTCCCATCAGAATCTGGACGAGGATGAGGTGATCAATGTGGTTCCATGCAGCCTGGGAGAGCTGGAGGACATGATATACACAGGAAAGATTACGGACGGCAAGACCATTGCCGCCATTATGGCCTATGCCAGAAAATACCGTTCTGAGGATAAGAAGGACACCATGGTCAAGGGCTAAGTCATAAACCATGTATTTCTGTCATACAGTAGTGGGGGAGAAGCTGCAGCTGATATGTTTCTTACCTGTAAACTGGGACAGGAGGATAATGCATGGGAATGAGGTGGTTAAGGCTGCGTCTGGGGACGCTCACCTATGAGGACTGGCTGTTGTTCTGTTTTACGGCAGGGATTTTTTGCGGTACGGCAGCCGCGCTGGCATTTGGCGGTCCCACGGTGCAGGGGTGTATCCTGGGAGCAGCGGGCTCCTTCGGAAGCGGAAACAGGGGAGTAAAGGAATATGTAACTGTATTCAGGCAGAGGGCCCTGGAGACCTGCGGCGGGTGGCTGGCCGGAGTTACTGTGTGCAGCCAGATGCTGTTTGGGTTCCTGACCTTTTACGCAGGGATGAGCCTGGCAGTGGTTCTGTCTGTGCAGACCATCCGCAAGGGACTGTTGGGAATTGCTGCATTTTTATGTACGGTCCTGCCCCATGGTCTGGTCTATCTCCTGGTGTGGTACGTGCTGTCAGGCTGGTCAGGCCAGATTCAGAAAAAGCTCCATATCCTGCCCGGACTTCTGCTGTTAATCATCACCGGCGCAGGGGCGTTTCTGGAGGTTTTCGTTTCACCCTTCCTGTGGGGGCTTTTTCCATAGGGGAGCACAGGATACAAAGGATAAATGGGGGAAGTAAATATGGAATGGCTGTTGTTTGCGTTCGGTTCAGCTGTGTTCGCCGGCCTGACTGCCGTCTTATCGAAAATCGGCGTCAGGGATACGGACTCGGATTTGGCCACCGCGGTCCGTACCGCAGTGGTTCTTGTGTTTTCGTGGATTATGGTGTTCCTTACCGGTTCAGCTGGTTCCATAGGAACCATAAGCGCCAAAACCTGTCTGTTTCTGGTTCTGTCCGGCGTGGCCACAGGGGCTTCCTGGCTGTTTTATTTCAGGGCCCTTCAGCTGGGGGATGTGAACAAGGTGGCGCCCATTGATAAATCCAGCACCATCCTGACCATGTTTCTGGCCGCCCTGATACTGGGGGAAGGACTTGGGGGTATGAAAATCCTGTGCATGGCCCTGATTGGGACAGGCACCCTGATGATGATTCAGAAGCGGAACCAAGGAGTGGAAAATTCAGGAAGCAGCAGATGGCTTGGGGCTGCCCTTTTATCGGCTGTATTTGCCAGCCTCACCGCTATTCTGGGAAAAATTGGAATACAAGGAGTGGAATCCAACCTGGGAACAGCCATCCGTACCTGCGTGGTGCTGGCAATGGCCTGGCTCCTGGTATTCCTTCAGGGAAAGCAGAAGCATCTGGGTAGAATCGCGCCAAAGAGCTGGTGTTTCCTCATTATTTCGGGATTTGCCACAGGGGCCTCCTGGCTGTGTTATTACAGGGCCCTGCAGGAGGGGCCTGCCAGTATCGTTGTTCCCATTGACAAGTTAAGCATTCTGGTGACCATTCTGTTTTCCCGAATCTTCCTGGGGGAGAGGCTGGACCGCAAATCCTTTGCAGGTCTGGTTCTTCTGACCGCAGGTACGCTTCTGCTGTTATTATAGGAATCCAAAAGGAGAGATGTACGTGAAGAAGAAAAAAACAGGACGAATCTGCTTAAAGCGGCTGTTCCTGGCTTTGTACATACCATATGCAGTGAATATACCCCTGGCAGCCTATGTATGGGCAGGAGGGATTTGGCCGCCGGAGGGAGCCGTTAGCCCGGTTGTGCGGACAGGGCTTCTTGCTGCGGGGCTGGCCTGTACCTGGCTGGTGTGGATGGCTTACAATATCATGCCCAGAAAAAAAGATTTCTTTGCCTCATGGCGGGTGACCATCATGGAAGGCGGCCGGAGTCTGTGCTACAGCGCCCTGTATGGTTTCGCTGCCCAGGCAGCCGTCCTTTTATGGCTGTACCCCAAGGCGTCCCGGGCCGTACATGACCAGAGGGTTCTATGGATAAACGGCATCTACAGCGCAATCATGCTGTTTATCCTGTTGTGGAACGGAATCCTGCGCATATTTTTCACCTCTGTCCGGCTGCGGCTCAAATACCGCATCCTGATGCTCTTAGCCATGTGGATTCCGGGTCTTAACCTGGGGGTTCTGCTCTATGCCATGAGAATTGTACACGGGGAATATGATTTTGCCTGCTACAAGGAATCCGTACGCCAGGTACGCGCCCAGTCGCAGATATGCAGTACCAGGTATCCGCTGCTTCTGGTTCACGGGGTGGGGTTCAGGGACCTGCGGTATTTTAACTATTGGGGCAGGATCCCAAGGGAGCTGGCCCGGTATGGGGCGGATATCTACTACGGCAACCAGGAGGCGTTTGCAACGGTTGCGTACAATGCAGGCGATATTTACAGAAAGATACAGGAGATATGCAGGGAGACGGGATGTGAAAAGGTGAATATCATTGCCCACTCCAAGGGCGGCCTGGACTCCCGCTATGCCATATCCAGGCTGGGAGCGGCACCCATGGTAGCGTCCCTGACCACCATCAATACGCCTCATCGGGGCTGCCGGTTCGTGGACTACGCGTGCAGGCTGCCCGACGGCCTGTACCGCGCCATTGCAGGTGTATTTGATTTGTGGTTCGGCAGGTTCGGTGACTCGCACCCGGACTTCTACACGGCCACCCACCAGTTCAGCACAAGAGCCAGCATCTGTTTTAACGAAGAGGTGGCGGATGCGCCGGGGGTTTATTACCAGAGTTACGCATCGGTTATGAGGGATTTCCTCAGCGATCCCCTTTTATGGTTTCCCTACCTTATCATCCGGGCTGTGGATGGGAAAAATGACGGGCTGGTGACACCGGAGTCCGCCATGTGGGGTGAGTTTAAAGGTACCATTGCCAACCGTAAGCACAGAGGTATATCCCACGGTGATATGATTGATTTAAAGCGTGAGGATTACAAGGGATTTGATGTGACGGAGTTTTATGTGGAGCTGGTAAAAACACTGAAAGAAAAGGGATTCTGATGTTTTTCAGGGGTTATGTGAGAAAAATATTTTACCATTGCTTTACAACATATTGACATGCAAAAATACCCCCTTCCAACATGTTGTATGTTTTATGTTAATCACCTGAAAATGGGGCCCAAAGTGGGAAAAATGTGTTTGATTTTATGGAAAAATGCAGATATAATGATAGTCAGCATACGATTTTGGGCTACTTTTTGTGAGAAACGGGTTAGGGGAAAATAGCGATATGACGTCCGATATAAAAAGCTTTGTGAGCTACCTGAGGGATGTGAAAAAGACCTCCAGGAACACGGAAATTTCCTACCAGAGAGATTTGATGCAGCTTAAGTCTTTTCTGGAGGATAAAGGAATAACAGAAGTTGAAAAGGTGACTAAGACCAGTCTGAATTCATATATCCTTTTTTTGGAAAAAGAGGGGAAGGCCACGACCACCATATCCAGGGAGCTGGCATCCATGAAGGCTTTTTTCAATTTCATGTTCAAAGAAGGACGAATCCGCAAGGACCCGGCGGAGCTCCTGAAAGCGCCCAAGATTGAGAAAAAGGCCCCTGTGATACTGAGTGTGAATGAGGTCAACGCTCTGCTGGACCAGCCGGGCATGACAACATCCAAGGAAATACGGGACAAGGCCATGCTGGAGCTGTTGTACGCCACGGGTATACGGGTGTCAGAGCTAATCGGGCTGGAGCTTTCAGATCTTAACATGCAGGTGGGTTACATCACCTGCAGGGATGGACAGAAGGAGCGCATGGTTCCTTTTGGGAAGCCGGCCAAGCAGGCTTTGAGCGTGTATCTGGAAAAAGGACGCTCACAGCTGCTTAAGGGTAAGGAATCCCAGTGGCTGTTCACCAATTGCAGCGGCAAGGCCATGAGCCGCCAGGGCTTCTGGAAGATTATCAAGTACTACGGGGAAAAGGCCGGTATCCAGGCCGATATAACCCCTCATACCCTGCGCCATTCCTTTGCGGCCCATCTGATTCGGGGCGGCGCCGATATCCATGCGGTCCAGGCCATGCTGGGCCATTCCGATTCCACCACCACCCATATGTACGCTGCCTATTCCGGCAATACGGTGGGAGAAACCTACCGGGCGGCTTTGCCCAGAAAATAGGAAAATGCGGTAATGATGTTTAAATGAGTCCTGTCTTTTTGACAGGGCTTTTTTGTGTGGTGCAGGATATTAAAGTTCCTTCGCCTGGCTCACATAGGAGAGAATCTGCCTGGCATAGGCGTCAGCCATGCTGTCCGGGGTCAGCATTTCCGGTTCATATTCCGCGTAGGTGAGGGATGCTTTATATTCCTGCATGAGAGTCGGGGACCAGAGAGAGCCGAACTGAGGGAGGAAGAGCCCCTGCTTTTTTGTGTAGCAGGTCCTGGCCGTGGCTTTTGTGCGCGCATCCCTGTCCACATATTCGCCTACGCTTTTATGAATGGCCGTGTCTTCCAGGGGCAGGTAGTAATAGTCCTTATAGTTGGAATAAAAGTACTTGAGCTCTCCCTGGTAGAGGGCAATATTGCATACAAGAGTATCCCGGTTCAGCTCCAGGCTCACCGGGGCGCTGTCGTATGCCAGGGGCACCGGGATGGCGCAGCGGCTTTTCCAGGTAAGGCTGAGAAAGGGGCAGGCATTTCCTGCCATGTCGTCATAGGTGAAAAGCTGCTGGGATTCCAGTGAAAACGAGGCTTCCATCATATCCGCATAACACAGGATGGGCAGTATGGAGGGCATGCCCTTTAAGTCGTCCTCATTGTGGAGAATCAGCAGGTCGTACAGGAAGGATTCATGGGTCATCAGGTATTCACGGTAAACCTCTATGAGCTGCCCTCCATTGTATTTGTCTTCCCGGGCAAGGCCCAGGAACTGTTCTATGGATTTCTGCTTCATGTTCTCAAGGCCCAGCAGCTTGCGGTAGGGCTTTATTTTTTTGTAGATATCCACGCTTTTTATGCGGTCAAAATTATAGGGCAGATCCAGCCGGCGGCAGCATTTTAGGAGATAGGGGATATCAAAGCCGTCTCCGTTAAAATGTACCAGTATCTTAAAGCGCTCCATGAAGGTGAAGAAGGCTGTCAGAAGCTCCCGTTCGGATTCGCGCGAGTCGGCAAACCACTGTATGAGCTTCCAGCCAAAGCCGTCGTGGTATGTGCAGCCGATCAGATACAGCTGGGATGTGTCGCCGGAAAAGCCAGTGGTTTCTATATCGAAAAAAAGCAGGTCCTTAAGGGGGCCGATGCGGTCCAGAGGATATGTGTCAGGTAAATCAACAGGATGTTTAATGGTTATCATGTGTAGTCACTCCTTTTTAGAGGGAACCGGATATGAGCTGCGGTCAGTTCCGGATATCCCCTATGGGTTAGTGTATACTAAAAAATCCGGGAACGCAAGTGTCTGATGCCCGGAGTTTGGTCCAAAACAGAATATTTGTTCGGCAGACTTGCATTGAATTCATGGGTATGATATGATGAAGGGCAGGACATTAGAGAGAGAAAGAACAGGAAGAATACATGATTTCTTACGTAAAAGGGCCTCTCATGGCCATTGAGGAAGACGTTATCGTGGTGGAGGCAGGCCATGTGGGCCTGGCCATCCACGTACCTGTCTCCCTGCTCCCGGAGCTTCCGGGAATGGGGAAAGAGGTGACGGTTTATACATATTTTCAGGTAAGGGAGGATGCCATGACGCTCTATGGCTTCCTGCACAGCCAGGACAGGGACATGTTCAGGCAGCTGCTGGGGGTAAACGGCATCGGACCAAAGGGAGCATTGGGAATTCTCTCCGTGCTCCGTCCCGACGACCTGCGCCTTGCTATTGTCAGCGAGGATGTAAAGGCCCTGGCAAAAGCGCCGGGCATTGGCAACAAGACGGCGCAGCGCCTGATTCTGGATTTGAAGGACAAGATATCCATGGACGACGTGCTGGGGAACATGGGCGGCGCGGCCGTCATGGGTGCTGCGGATACAGGCGCATCCGTGGCGGGCCTGGTGGAAGCGGCCAAGGAGGCGGTCCAGGCACTGGTAGCCCTTGGCTACACCAACACAGAGGCGTCCAGGGCAGTGAAGCAGGTGGAGGTTACGGACGGAATGACTTCGGAGGATGTGCTGAAGGCGTCCCTGAAGCATTTGTCCTTCCTGTAGGGATTCTGGCAAACGTGAAATTGGGATATGCAGAGGTGTAAATGGAACGCAGGATTATAACAACAGAAGTGACGGCGGAAGACGAGCGCATGGAGACCACGCTCCGACCCCAATGTCTCAGGGATTATGTGGGGCAGGAGAAGATTAAATCCACCCTGAACATCTATATAGAAGCAGCCAAGACCAGGGGGGAGCCCCTGGACCATGTGCTGTTTTACGGCCCGCCGGGTCTGGGCAAAACCACGCTGGCCGGCATCATTGCCAATGAGATGGGAACCAATATGAAGGTCACCAGCGGCCCGGCCATTGAAAAGCCCGGGGAGATGGCGGCCATTTTGAATAACCTCCAGGAGGGGGATGTGCTTTTTGTGGACGAGATACACCGTCTGAACCGTCAGGTGGAGGAGGTGCTGTACCCGGCCATGGAGGATTTTGCCATTGACATCATGCTGGGAAAGGATTCCACTGCCAGGTCCATACGTCTGGACCTGCCCCATTTCACATTGGTGGGAGCCACCACCAGGGCAGGACTTCTCACCGCCCCCCTAAGGGACCGGTTTGGTGTGATCCAGCGGCTGGAATTCTATACGCCGGAGGAACTGAAAATCATTATCCTCCACTCTGCCAGGGTTCTGGGCGTTGAAATCGAAGCAGGGGGAGCCATGGAGCTGGCCAGACGTTCCAGGGGAACCCCAAGGCTGGCCAACCGGCTGTTAAAGCGGGTCAGGGATTTTGCCCAGGTCAAATATGACGGTGTTATTACCCGGGAGGTAACTGATTTTGCCCTGGACATCATGGATGTAGACAAGCTGGGACTGGACCAGAACGACAGGAATATCCTGCTGATGATTATAGAAAAATTCTCCGGCGGCCCCGTGGGATTAGATACTCTGGCAGCGGCCTTGGGAGAAGACTCAGGAACCCTGGAGGAGGTATACGAACCATACCTCCTTATGAACGGTCTAATCAACCGCACCCCAAGGGGCCGCATGGCCACCGAGACAGCCTACCGCCACCTGGGGCTAGAAATGCAGAAACCGCCTTGTTAAGAAGGCTGGGGGTGTGGTATAATGTCCACGTAGGCAATGAGCAGTGCGAAAAAAGGCATGGGCAGATTGCCGTTGTGCCGGCACATAAGGAAATCTGCCCATGCCTTTTTTCATAGGGCGAAGCCCGTGAGTGAGATGGAGCGCAGCGGAATCGAACGCGCACAGCGGGCCAGGCAGACGCATCAGCGGACCAGGCAGACGCACTCTGGAATCAGCCGCGCACTGAGAAACCGGCAGACCCACCGCGTACCAGCCGGCGCATCAGCAGGCCCGCGGAAACCAGCCACACAAATCATCAGGCCACAAACCAGCAAAGCAGGAAAGCAGGGGAGCAGAATGGATACAAAAAATTACACCCAAGTTTTAATAGACGGAAAAGTATACACACTGGGCGGCAGCGAGGATGAGAGCTATCTCCAGAAAGCTGCCAGCTACGTAAACGAGAAAAACAGCGCCATGAGGAAGGTACCGGGTTTTACTAAACAGAGCGCGGATTACCAGATGGTCATGACGGAGTTAAATATAGCAGACGACTATTTCAAAGCCGTGGAATGGGGCGAGGGAATGGAGCGTCAGAAGAACGATATGGAGAAGGAGACCTACAGCTTAAAGCATGAGCTGGTCAGCACACAGATGAAGCTGGAGGCAGTGCTTAAGGACTTGGAGGAGCGCCAGAGGGAACTGGATCGTCTGAACCGCAGGACCGCCCAGCTGGAAGGGGAATTAAAGGAAGCCAGGGAAAACCTTCAGAATCTCAGAAATACCCCATCCGCTGAGACGGAAAATAATGCCGGAGTGCAGGCAGAGGCAGTGGAGGAGATAAAAGAAACCGTGGAAGTGGAGGCGGGCATCACGCTGAATGCCTCCCGGACGGAATATGTTTCCGGTTCCGGTGCCCGGGAATCATCCCAGCCGGAGGCCGTGCCGCAGACACCGGAAGCAGACGCATCCGCGCAGCAGCCGGACACGCCGGCAGTCCAGACAGCACAGAAGCAGCCGGCTCCGTCACTGCGGGTGTTAAACCCGGCGTCAGAAGCCGGCAGGGGGATGACGGCAGCTTCCCCTCAGGCAGCGGCAACCGCGGCAACGCTGCCGGTGCGGTTTCTTTGGCGGGGGCACCCGGGGCACCGCCTGCTGCGCCTGTTGCGCAACCCATTGCGGCGGCGCCCGCAGGGGGAATGACGGATGAGGAGCTTGCCAGAAAAGCACTGCAGGCAGCCAGAAAGGCCGGTTCCCATAAAGGTGGAAGAAGATAAGAAGATTACGAGGGGGATGTCTCATGGGGATACGTGAGGCATCTTTTATTTCAGGGAAACAGTTCAGGAAAGGTTGGACAAAATGGAGAAGAGACAGGTAGAGATACTGGCACCGGCAGGGTCATTTGACAGTATGAAGGCAGCAGTGGCGGCAGGAGCTGACGCTGTCTATATGGGGGGCAGCCGGTTCGGAGCCAGGGCCTACGCGGATAACCCGGACGAAAAGGGGCTTTTGGAGGCCATCGACTATGTGCATCTGCACGGACGCCGTCTGTATATGACAGTCAATACCCTGTTCAAGGAAGATGAGCTGGAGGAGCTGGAAAACTACATGCGTCCCTACTGCGACAGAGGATTGGACGGTGTCATCGTCCAGGATCTGGGAGCCCTGGCTTTCATGCGCCGGCATTTTCCGGGGCTGGAGCTTCATTCCAGCACCCAGATGACAGTGACCAGCGTATACGGGGCCAGAATGATGAAGGAAATGGGATGCAGCCGGGTAGTCACCGCCAGGGAAATGTCTCTGGAGGAAATACGGCGGATCCATGATGAGACAGACATAGAGATAGAGAGCTTTGTACACGGAGCCCTTTGCTACTGCTATTCAGGACAATGCCTTATGAGCAGCCTTATCGGCGGCAGAAGTGGAAAACAGGGGCGCTGCGCCCAGCCCTGCCGTCTTCCCTATACAGTGTATGAGCCTGGAGATTTAAACCGGCAGAAAGACAAACATTGCGCGCCTGAGCAGGCCGGCCAGTCAGGAGCCAGGTCCCGAATCATAGAACAGACCGGAAAAAAGAACCGGGACCAAAAGCCGGCTGTCTCCGGCCGGACAGGTCCATCCCCTCTCAATAAAAGCAGCGAGAGATACGTGCTGAGTCTGAAGGATTTATGTACCCTGGACATCCTGCCCGATATCATAGAGGCAGGCGTGTACTCCCTAAAGATAGAGGGGAGGATGAAGAGCCCCAGATATACGGCGGGTGTGGTGAGCATTTACCGCAAATACGTGGACCGGTATTTGGAGCAGGGGAGGGACGGATATTTCGTGGAGCCCGGGGACAGGAAAATGCTCCTGGATCTCTTTGACAGAGGCGGATTCACAGACGGCTACTATGCCCGGCATAATGGACGCGGCATGGTTGCGCTGAGGGAAAAACCGGAGTTCAGGGAGGGAAACCAGAAACTCTTTGAATATCTGGATAAGACCTATGTGGTGGCCGAACTGAAGGAGAAGGTGCGGGGGCATGTGGAGCTGGCAGAGGGAGACCCCAGCCGCCTGACGCTGGAGAGCCGCGGGGAAAAGGTTCAGGTTCTGGGCCAGGCGCCCCAGGCTGCCGAACATCAGCCCATGACCCGGGAGAAGGTATTAAAACAGCTGAATAAGACGGGCGGGAGCCCCTTTAGCTTCGAGACACTTACAGCCCAAATAGAAGGAGATTTATTCCTTCCGGTCCAGGCCCTCAATGAGCTGCGCCGCACCGGCTTTCAGGAGCTGGAGAAAAAGCTCACCGGCGCCAGGGTGCTGACGGGTGAAGGGGGCATAGGAGCACAATTCCGGTCTGTGCCCGCCAAAACCGCGGCCCCGAAATCCCAGTCTGTGCCCGCCAAAACCGCGGCCCCGGAATCCCAGTCTGTCCTCACCGCCTTCCTGGAAGAAACAGCCCAGCTTTCTCCTGTGCTGGCCCGCGGTGAGATATCGGTGGTCTATCTGGATGCGGACGGTTTTAATCCGGACCAGTGGAGGGATATTGCAGACCGCTGCCACGACAGGGGAAAACAGTGCTGGCTGGCCCTTCCGCAGATATTCCGTTCCCATGCCCAGAGGTATCTGGGAGCGAATCGCCGCCTGCTGTGCCAGGCAGGCTTTGACGGTGTGTTGATCAGGGCGCTGGAGGAGGCCGTATGGCTGAAGGACCTTATGGAACAGGAAAATCAAAAGACGTCCCTTCCCTTTGGCATGGACGCCTCGGTGTATGGCTGGAACAGCCGGTCCGCAGAGGTGCTGGCCTCTATGGGTACATCCCTGCTCACCATGCCCTGGGAGCTGAACAGCCGTGAGATGGAGCCTGTTCTTGGGGCCTGCCGCGGCCTGGGGCTGGCCAGCGAGCTTATTATCTATGGGAACGCGCCTATGATGGTATCGGCCCAGTGCATTACCAATACGGTGAAAGGATGTACCCATAAACGGGGAACGCTTATGATGAAGGACAGGACAGGCGCCTTACTTCCGGTAAAGAATCACTGTTCCTTCTGCTATAATACCATTTACAATCCGGCGCCTCTGTCCCTGCTGGGCAGCGAAAAGCTGGTGGGCCGGCTCATGCCGGATCGCCTCCGCCTTCAGTTTACGGTAGAGGGAACAGAGCATACAGAAAAGGTACTGGATGCATTCATCGGTTCCTTTGTATATGGCAGGGATGTGGAAGCCCCCTTCAGAGACTTTACCAGGGGACACTTTAAGCGCGGAGTGGAGTGAGGCTTATGACCAATCTGATTGTAGAAATATCCAAATACCTGATGATACTGCTGATGGCAGTCTATACCTATGCGAATTTCCGCTTCTTTTCCTTCCCGGATATGGAACGCAAGCGCAGGGTATGTGCCAGACAGAACCGGGCCATGTTCGCCATACATTTTCTGGCATACCTGGTCATGTTCCTGAAGACAGAGGACGAGGGGATGCAGGCCATGCTTCTGGCATTTTACGGGGCGCAGGTGGTCTTTTTCCTGTGTTATATTTACCTGTACCGCCTGTTGTACCGGAATGTGTCCAGACTGCTGGTAAACAACGCCTGTATGCTGTTATGCGTGGGCTTTATCATGCTCACCCGGCTGTCCATGGCAAAGGGCCTGGACAAGGCCCTGCGCCAGTTTGCCATTGTGGTCATATCCGCGGCCCTGGCCTGGCTGGTGCCCTATATCATGGAGCGGGTATGGCAGCTTTATAAGCTTCAGTGGGTATATGCGGGGGCAGGGCTCCTGATTCTTCTTGTGGTATGGGCTGCCGGAAACGAGAGCTTCGGCGCCCAGTTGTCCCTTACCATAGCAGGAGTATCCATCCAGCCGTCGGAATTTGTGAAGCTGACCTTTGTGTTTTTTGTGGCGTCCATGTTCTATCAGTCCACGGATTTCAAAACCATTTTCCTGACAACGGCCGTGGCGGGCGCTCATGTTCTGGTTCTGGTGCTGTCCAAGGATCTGGGAAGCGCCCTGATTTTCTTTGTCACTTACCTGCTGATGCTGTTTGTTGCCACAGGAAGCTGGGTGTATCTGATAACGGGAAGCGCCCTGGGAACAGGAGCTGCCCTGGCAGCCTACCAGCTGTTTGACCATGTGCGCCGCAGGGTGGCGGCCTGGAGCAATCCGTGGGCCGATATAGAGAACAAGGGATACCAGATTACCCAGTCCCTTTTTGCCATCGGCACAGGGGGATGGTTTGGCATGGGACTCTGCCAGGGAATGCCGGGAAAGATACCGGTGGTGGAGAAGGATTTTATTTTTTCAGCGGTGTCGGAGGAGATGGGAGCCATTTTTGCCATCTGCGTACTTCTTATCTGCCTGGGATGCTTTATTCAGTTCATGATGATTGCAGCCAGAATGCAGGCCGTGTTCTACAAGCTGATTGCATTTGGCCTGGGAGTGGAGTATATTGTGCAGGTATTCCTGACGGTTGGCGGGGTGACCAAATTCATACCGTCCACAGGAGTGACGCTGCCCTTTGTCAGCTACGGAGGAAGTTCCATCCTGGGAACCTTCCTGCTGTTTGGCATTATCCAGGGGCTTTACATCCTGAAACGCAACGATGAGGAAGAAACCGCAGAGGAGGTGATGCCGTGATGAAGAAGGCGGATGCCGGTCCAAAGTCCAACTCAAAGTCCGGCTCAAAATCCAATCCAAAGTCCAATCCGAAATCCAATTCAAAGCCCGTCTCAAAGCCCAACCCAAAGCCCGGTTCAAAGCCCAGCTCAAAATCCAACCGCAGCATTCTGGGTATTACCTATGTGGTGGTGGCCCTGTTCCTGGGGCTGGCAGCCTATCTGGGATATTTCCTCCAGGTAAAGAGCGAGGATGTAATCAACAACTCCTACAACGCAAGACTGGACAGCTTTTCGGACCGCATCGTGAGGGGCAGGATTCTGGCATCGGACGGCACAGTGCTGGCCCAGACCCAGATGGACGGCGGGGGAAACGAGACAAGGGTGTATCCTTTTGGGGATATCTTTGACCATGCGGTGGGCTATTCCACCAAAGGCAAGACAGGAATCGAGGCCCTGGCCAATTTCTATCTGCTGACCTCCCATGTAAATCTGTTGGAGCAGGTGGGAAATGAACTGACCGGCAATAAGAATCCGGGAGACGATGTATATACCACCCTGGATACGGAACTCCAGCAGGCTGCCTATGCTGCACTGGGAGCCAGGAAGGGTGTGGTCATTGCCATGGAGCCGGATACCGGCAAGATACTGGCCATGGTATCCAAGCCCGGCTACGATCCCAACAGCCTGCCGGAGGACTGGGAAGCCCTGACCGTCCAGGATAATAAGGAGGGCCAGCTTTTAAACAGGGCCACCCAGGGCCTTTATCCCCCCGGCTCCACTTTTAAGATAGTGACTGCGCTGGAATATATGCGGGAACATCCCGCGGATTATAAGAATTACCAGTTTGACTGCGGCGGCGTGTATGAGAACGGGGAATACCGGATTAAGTGCTATCACGGTACGGCCCATGGCCATCAGGATTTCACCCTGGCCTTTGCCAATTCCTGCAACGGCGCCTTTGCCAGCCTGGGCCTTACAATGGACCTGGGAAAATGGAACAGCACCGCCGGGGACCTTCTCTTTAACGGACCGCTTCCCCTGAGCGGGATTCCCTATAAGGAGAGCGCCTACAACATGAAACCCGGAGCCGGAACCTGGGAAATCCTGCAGACCTCCATCGGACAGGGGACGACCCAGATTACGCCCCTTCACAATGCCATGATAACGGCCGCCATAGCCAACGGCGGTACCCTGATGAAGCCCTATTTTCTGGACTCTGTTGTCAGCGCAGGGGATGAAACCATCAAAAAGTTCATGCCCGCCGCGTACGGAAGCCTTATGAGCGCAAAGGAGGCAGCAGGACTTACAGAGCTTATGAGGGCGGTTGTCACAGAGGGAACAGGGTCTGCTGTGCGTACGGATGCATATACGGTGGCGGCCAAGACAGGATCGGCGGAGTTTGAGACAGGAAAGGAAACCCACGCCTGGTTCACCGGCTTTGCGCCGGCTGAGTCCCCGCGGCTGGTGGTGACGGTTCTGGTGGAGGAAGGCGGCAGCGGCGGGAAGGCGGCCGCCCCCATAGCCAGACAGCTTTTTGATATCTATATGAGCCGTTAAATATCTATATGGGACGTTCTGCCGGAGGATCCGCAAACAGCTCCTTTAATTCCCGTATAAACTGCTTCTCCCTGGAATTCATGGTGTAGGAGGCGTGATGCAGGCAGTAGGCATCCATGCCAAAGGGAGCGTCCACAATGGAAATCTCCACGCAGTCCTCGCTGTATGTGTCGGTAAAGCGTTTCATCATCACGGTGACATACCGGCTCTGGCGGATGGCGTCGATGAGGCCGCCCCGGTCGAACACATATAAGATATTATTGTCATTTTTAAAGTTCAGAATTTTCAGCCATTCATCAAACTTGAAATTTTCATACATGATGAACTTATAATCGGTTATACTGTCAAAAGGAATCTCCTTCTTACGTGAAAGGGGGTTCTTTTTTGATGCCAGAAGGATCAGGGGACGGTTGCGGGCAATGGGAATCAGCTTCAGATTATGCTTTTTGGCAAGGGCGTAATAGGTATCGCTGACCGTGTCAAAGCAGTAAAACAGGGACATCCGGTACCGCTGTTCCACCACATCGCGGATGGTCTGGATCAGGCCGGTTTCCTTAAATGAGTCCTCGCAGGCTGTAGGCGGTTTTTTCTTCTTGAATTTAAGAAAATGGTTCATGAAGTCAAATGAATAGGTGCAGGAAATGGAAAGGTTGTCCTTGTGGCTGAACATGGACGGAATGTTGTGGATGGTTTCCAGTTCCGTGGCAATCTTCCTGGCGGATTTAAGAAACAGTTCTCCTTCATTGGTGAGGCGTATACCGCTGTGCTGCCGGCAGAAGATGGGAAACCCCAGTTCCTGTTCCAGATTCTTGATGCATACGCTAAGGTTCGGCTGCAGCATCTGCAGGTTCTGGGCCGCCTTGTTGATGGAACCGCATTCCACGATTTCAATTACATATTCAAAATATTTGATATCCATAGATAACCCCTCTGTCATATATGCAGCTTTTATATAGTCCCTACCTAATTATATGATTTTCCATATAACATATCAAGTATTAATATAACACAGAAGGCCTTCCAGATGGTATGCTGTTGTTAACGGAAAATTGCCGACAATAAGTCCAATAAAACTAAAAGTGCGCACGAATCAAATTAAATACAGTTAAATAATATGGAGGGTTATATAATGACAGATATTAAACAACCGGCAAGTGCCTTATCATCACCAAGATTTTGTAATATGGGAACATTTATGAGAATGCAGAAGGTGGATTCGGCAGAAGGTCTGGATTTCGCTATTGCAGGGGCTCCCTTTGACACCGCCAGCTCCTTCCGCTCCGGCTCACGCTTTGGCCCCAATGCAATCAGGAATATCTCAGCCATGATGAAGCCCAACAATGTAATCATGCAGGTAAACATTATGGACGGGTTAAAAGGCGGGGACATAGGCGATTTCAATGTGACTCCTGGCTACATACATCCCACCTACCAGGCAATTGAAGAAGGGGTTGCCAATATCCTTAAGGAAAATGCATGTCCCATCGTACTGGGCGGCGACCATTCCATCACACTGGCAGAGCTTCGCGCGGTTGCGAAAAAGTACGGTCCGGTTGCCCTGGTGCACTTTGATTCCCATTCCGATTTATGTGATGAGGTATTTGGCCAGAAATATAACCATGGAACGCCGTTCCGCAGGGCTTTGGAAGAAAATCTGATAGATGCGTCCCATTCCATTCAGGTGGGAATGCGCGGCTCCCTGTATGACCCGGATGAGCATAAGATGGCGGCAGAGCTGGGGATGAAGCTGATTCCGGCCCACAAGGTAAGGGAGATGGGCTTAGAGACTCTGATTAAGACGATTTTGGAGCGTGTGGGGGATAAGCCCTGCTTCCTGACCTTTGACATTGATTTTGTAGATCCCGCTTATGCGCCCGGAACAGGCACCCCGGAGGTGGGAGGCTTTACTTCCCTGGAAGCCCTGGATCTGGTAAGAAAAATCAAGGACCTGAATTTTGTGGGATTTGACCTGGTGGAGGTATTGCCCGCATATGACCACGGTGAGATAACCGCTTATCTGGCAGCCAACATTGTATTTGAATATCTGTCCATCCTGGCAGTGAAGAAAAAGGCAAAATAGCGGCAGCTGCAATGGAGGATAAGGCATGGAAAATGACAATAATGTGAACGGGAACCTAAATGACAACTCGGTATTAGATGCGTTGGTGCTTACCAGGGAACAGTGGAGAAGCGGGATAATAAAGGCAGTCATTTTCACTCTGATTGCAGTCATCATCTTTTTTGTCCCGGTCACTGTAAGGGGAAGCACGGATGTCACCTTCGGCATCATATATAAGAATATCAAAGCCGGCCTGGGACTTGCGGGACTCTGGATGGGAGGAATTATCATCATGGGAAACGGCCTGGCCAGCGTATACGGAAAATATTTCTGCAAAAACAAGGATTCAGCTGTTTACAGGTATTATCAGGAGGATTCGGTGCTGCATCCGCTGTTTTACCTGCTGGGCAGTATATTCGCCCTGATTCTGATGCTGCACTACACCTTTCCCTCCTTTGAGGGACCGGCTGCCATCGTCAGTCCCGACATAGGAGAAACCGTATACTCCATTGCCACGGACGTGGCCTGGATTATTCCGGTCAGTGCTGTGTTCATGCCGTTTTTACTGAATTACGGAATCGTGGATTTTATCGGAAGCCTGATGGAACCGCTTATGCGGCCTGTGTTTAAGATTCCCGGAAGAAGTGCTGTCAATGCCATTGCGTCCTTTGTCAGCTCTGCCTCTGTGGGAGTTCTGATTACCAGCAAGCTGTACCAGAAGGGGATTTATACGAAAAAGGAAGCGGCTCTCATCGCCACGGGATTCAGCGCGGTCAGCGTGGGATTTGCCTATAAGGTGATAGAGACAGCAGACCTTTCGGAATATTTTCTGCCTATTTATTTTATAGCGCTGCTGGTGACTCTTATAGTCAGCTTCTTTATGGCCAGAATTCCCCCGCTGTCCCGCAAGGCGTCTGTGTTTGCAGACGGACGGCAGCAGACAAAGGAAGAGATTTTGGCGGAGCGTGTACCTGCCAGGGCGGTGCTTAAGACAGGAGCCTCCAGGGCGGTCAAGAAAGCGGCCACTGCGCCCAATCTTCTGAAAGAAATCCGGTCCAGCCTTTTAGACAGCTGTTATGTGCTGCCAAAGGTAATATCACTTCTGACGGCCGTGGGAATCATAGCAATGCTCATCGCCACCTATACCCCGGTATTTAACTGGATTGGCAAATTATTTGAACCCCTGCTTGTCCTGTTACAGGTTCCCAATGCGGCTGAGATTGCGCCTTCCCTTCCGGTTGGAATCGCGGAAATGTTTTTACCCGTGCTGATGATTGCCGATAAGGTCGGCACCCTGGCCGTGGGGGCCAGGTACATGGTAGTCACCGTGTCCATGGTGCAGATTATCTTCTTTTCTGAGACCATCGTGGTCATGATGTCAACAAAGATACCTGTATCTCTGAAGGAACTGATTGTCTGCTTCTTTGAGCGGACCATTGTAGCCATACCAATCAGTGCATTGTTCATGCATTTATTATTTTAAAGAATAACGGTATATGTAGAAAACAGGGAGATTTCATGATATAATCTCCCTGTTTGCTTTATTTTAGGGCGTGTATTCACGCATTTGACAAGAGAGGAGAATCTACGTGTTCCGAGCAGAGGATTATGTAAAAGTGGACAGTCTGTCCGAGGCGTATGAACTATGCCAGAAGCGCAGCAGCCTGGTTGTGGGAGGCATGGTGTGGCTTAAGATGACCAGTGTGACCAAACGTACCATCGTGGACCTGTCCGGCCTGGGACTTGATAAAATCGAGGAAACCAAGGAAGAATTCAGGATTGGCGCCATGTGCACCCTGCGCCAGTTGGAGACAGACCAGGGGCTTGACCAGTATTTCGGAGGCGTTTTTAAGGAATGTACACGCCATATCGTGGGCGTTCAGATGCGCAACCTGGCTACGGTGGGAGGCAGCATTTACAGCCGCTTTGGATTTTCCGACATCCTGACCTGCCTGATGGCCCTGGATACATATGTGGAGCTTTATCACGGAGGCATAGTGCCTCTGGAGGAATTTGCCAAACGGCCTGTGCGCCGGGATGACAGGGATATTCTGGTGCGCATCATTATAAAAAAAGACGGAAGAAAAGCAGCCTATACCACCCAGAGGAATTCGGAAACGGATTTCCCGGTCATAGCCTGCTGTGTATCCCGGTGGGGCAATGACTGGTATGTGGCGGTGGGAGCCAGGCCGGGACGGGCCCAGGTCGTGAAAATCAAGGACGACGGGTACGACAGTCTGGCGCAGCTTGCCGGGGAGGCGGCTGATTCCTTTACCTATGGCAGCAATACGAGGGCAAGCGGACAGTACCGCCGCCAGCTGGCTGCTGTGTATACAAGACGCCTTATGGAGAGACTGACAGG
>OCAS01000661.1_pt1 | contig 25288 bp, 21 predicted proteins | sample 1550751 | NCBI WGS metagenome assembly OCAS01 (sample SAMEA2580301, study PRJEB22360) | human gut metagenome | biome: human gut; feature: human-associated habitat; material: faeces | place: Denmark | collected 2008/2010
CTTCAAAGAGGAGTGGAAGCCCGGTCTCAGGGTGAACACGCTGAAGCTTTCCCCGGGGGAACTGGCTGAACTGGTGCCGTGGAACCTGGAGCCGGTGCCGTGGGCAGACAATGGTTTTTATTATGACGGGACGCTGGACGGGGAGGTATTAAGGCCCTCCAAGCATCCGGCCTATTACGCCGGGCTTTATTACCTCCAGGAACCCAGCGCCATGACCCCGGCAGCCATGCTGCCTGTGGTTCCCGGAGACAGGGTGCTGGACCTTTGCGCTGCACCGGGAGGCAAGAGCACAGAGCTGGCGTCAAAGCTTAAAGGCCGGGGAATGCTTGTGTCCAATGACATCAGCTATTCCAGGGCCAGAGCGCTTCTTAAAAATCTGGAGCTGGCCGGTGCGGCAAACATCTGCGTTACCAGTGAAGCGCCTGAAAAGCTGGCCGGCGTGTGGCCGGAGTTTTTTGATAAGATACTGGTGGACGCCCCCTGTTCCGGGGAAGGCATGTTCCGCCGGGATGAGGATATGGTGAAGGACTGGAATGAAAAGGGACCGGAATACTATGTGCCCATCCAGCGCCAGATACTGTCCCAGGCCGCAGCCATGCTCAGACCGGGCGGATATATGCTGTATTCTACCTGTACGTTTTCCGTGGAGGAGGATGAGGAGAATGTGGCCTATGTCCTGGAGGAATTTCCGCAGATGCAGCTGTGCTGTCTGGACCTTGATAAAGTGCCGGGAGCATGCGGCGGGTTTGGGCTTTCCGGCTGCATGAGGCTCTTTCCGCACCGCTTAAAAGGGGAGGGGCATTTTCTGGCCCTGATGCGAAAAAAGGGCGGGGATGACGGGGGTAAGAAGATACTGCCGCCCATGGACCCCGGAACAGCCGGGAAGCGGGTCCGGGCTGTGGAGAAGGAAAAAGAGCTGGATGCATTTTTAAGGCAGAGCGGCACAGAATGGGATTATGGGCGGATTGTCATACACCAGGACAACGCCTACTATCTGCCGGAGGGACTTGCATGGAACCTGCCCCTGAGATTCCTGCGCACGGGGCTTTTTCTGGGAGAGCTAAAAAAAGGACGGTTTGAGCCATCCCAGGCCCTGGCCATGTCCATGAAGGCCGGGCAGTTTCCAAATACCGTCAGCTTCCCTGGGGGTGACAGCAGGGTACTCCGCTATCTGAAGGGGGAGACTATTTCCCTGGAAGGGGATGAAGGACCGGTTAAGGGATGGTGCCTGGCTGCCATGGAGGGATTTCCTCTTGGCTGGGCCAAAGGTACGGGGATGAGCCTGAAGAATAAGTACTATCCCGGCTGGAGATGGCAGTAGCCATCCGTATGAAAGCATCTAAAGTTAAACAACGCAATGGGAGGAAAGGGACCGATGGCTGATAAAGGCAGGAAAAACGGACCGATGCGTCTTGACCGGTTTCTGGCTGAGATGGGATACGGGACCCGTACCCAGGTAAAGGATATGGTGAAGAAAGGACGCGTCCGGATGAACGGAGAGGCGGTAAAGGACGCGGACCGGAAGGTGAACCCGGAATCAGATATTGTAGAAGTGGACAGGAGCCAGGTGGCGTACGCCAGAATGGAGTACTATATGCTCAACAAGCCCCAGGGCGTGGTGTCCGCCACCGAGGACAGGAAATATCCCACGGTGGTGGGGCTTATCAGGGAGGCTTTGAGAAAAGACCTGTTTCCGGTGGGCAGGCTGGACATTGACACGGAGGGACTTCTTCTCATCACCAACGACGGGGAGCTGGCCCACAATCTGCTGTCGCCTAAAAAGCATGTGGATAAGGTATATCTGGCCCATGTGTCAGGCGGGCTGCCGGAGGATGCCGGTAAACCGGTTTAGGAAGGAATCAAACTGGAGGACGGCACCATGACCCTTCCGGCAGAGCTTAAGATACTAAAAGGGGCAGGGCCGGAGGAAAACGCGCAGGAAGTACTGGTTACCATAAGGGAAGGAAAGTTCCATCAGATTAAGCGGATGTTTGAGGCGCTGGGGTGCAGGGTGGAGTATCTGAAACGGATATCCATGGGACCCCTTATCCTGGACCCAAATCTGGAACCGGGGGAATACCGTCCCCTGACTCTGCAGGAGGAGGCTTCCATAAAGGATTGCGGGAACCGGGGAAACCGTGTATAACTATATAGGAGTCACAGAATAAGAGTTACGGAAAACTTGTCAACATGTTTATAGACAGAGGAAAATAGGGAAAGATGAAGTTAAACAGGAAAAAAGCAGTTATATTTGATTTGGACGGCACTCTGGTGGATTCCATGTGGATGTGGAAGGCGATTGACATAGAATACCTGGCCAGGTTTGGTCTTGCCTGCCCGGATGACCTGCAGAAGGAAATCGAGGGAATGAGCTTTTCTGAGACTGCGGTGTATTTTAAGGAACGGTTCCGGTTAAAGGAATCCCTGGATGAGATAAAGAACGCCTGGATTCAGATGTCCATAGAGAAGTACAGAAAGGAAGTAACCTTGAAGCCGGGAGCGCGGGCTTTCCTGGAATTTATCTCAGGAAAGGGACTGGTGGCCGGCATTGCCACCAGCAACGGAAGGGCCATGGTGGATGCGGTGCTGGATTCACTGGATATCCGCAGGTACTTCAAGGTGGTGGCAACAGCCTGTGAGGTGGCTGCCGGCAAGCCTGCCCCGGATATATACCTGAATGTGGCTGAGCGCCTTAAGGTGGCGCCGGAGGACTGTGTGGTATTCGAGGATGTGCCTGCCGGCATCCAGGCCGGAAAAAATGCGGGCATGACTGTCTTTGCTGTGGAGGATGCATTTTCATTGGAGATGAAGGCGGAGAAGGAACAGCTGGCAGATTACTATATCAGGGATTATTACGAATTATTGGATGGAGCGGCAGGATGAAAAATGATTATTTACCCATGAACCGGAATGATATGAGCATCAGGGGATGGAAGCAGTGCGACTTTGTGTATGTGTCCGGGGACGCCTATGTGGACCATCCTTCCTTTGGCACGGCCATCATATCCCGGCTGCTGGAGGCACGCGGATATAAGGTGGGAATCATTTCCCAGCCGGACTGGAAGGATAAAAAGAGCATTGAAGTGCTGGGAAGGCCCAGGCTGGGCTTCCTGGTATCGGCGGGAAACATGGATTCCATGGTGAACCACTATTCCGTGTCCAAAAAACGGCGGAAGGAAGATTCCTACACACCGGGCGGCGTCATGGGCAAACGGCCCGACTATGCCGTGGTGGTGTACTGCAATCTGATACGGTCCGCGTATAAGGATGTGCCTGTCATCATAGGCGGAATCGAAGCCAGCCTGCGCCGCCTTGCCCATTATGATTACTGGTCTGATAAGCTGAAGCGATCCGTGCTGCTTGATTCCCAGGCGGATCTGATATCCTATGGCATGGGAGAGCGGTCCATTGTGGAGATTGCCGATGCCCTGGACAGCGGGCTGGACGTGAAGGATATTACATTTATAGACGGTACGGTGTATAAGACAAAAAGCCTGGAATCTGTATATGATTATAAGATGCTTCCTGACTATGAGGAGCTTTTAAGGGACAAGAAGGAGTATGCAAAGAGCTTCTATGTCCAATACAGCAATACGGACCCGTTTTCCGGGAAACGTCTGGTGGAGCCTTATGGGAATCAGCTGTTTGTGGTGCAGAATCCTCCGTCCAATCCACTGAGCCAGGAGGAAATGGATGAGGTATATGCTCTTCCGTACATGAGGAACTACCATCCCTCCTATGAGGAGCTTGGAGGCGTGCCCGCCATCCGGGAAATCAAGTTCAGCCTGATCAGCAACCGGGGATGTTTCGGCGCATGCAGTTTCTGCGCCCTGACCTTCCATCAGGGCCGCATCATCCAGGCCAGAAGCCACGATTCCCTGGTGGAGGAGGCAAAGCTTCTGACCGAGGAGCCGGATTTCAAGGGCTATATCCACGATGTGGGCGGCCCCACCGCGGATTTCCGTTTCCCTGCCTGTGAAAAACAGCTGACAAGCGGCGCGTGTCCGGGCCGCCAGTGTCTTTTTCCTGAACCTTGTAAGAACCTTCGGGCGGACCACAGCGATTATATTGCTTTGCTTAGAAAGCTGAGGGCTCTTCCAAAGGTAAAGAAGGTATTTATCCGTTCCGGTATCCGGTTTGATTATGTGCTGGCGGATTCCAACCGGAAATTCTTAAAGGAACTGTGTGAGTTCCATGTCAGCGGTCAGCTTAAGGTGGCGCCGGAGCATGTGGCGGACAAGGTGCTGACCCGCATGGGAAAGCCCAGGAACAGCGTTTACCGCCAGTTTGTGAAGGAGTATAAGGAGATGAACCAGAGGCTGGGCAAGGAGCAGTATCTGGTGCCCTATCTCATGTCCTCCCATCCGGGTTCTTCCATGAAGGAGGCGGTGGAGCTGGCTGAGTATCTCAGGGATTTGGGATATATGCCGGAACAGGTACAGGACTTTTACCCCACACCCTCCACGGTTTCCACCTGTATGTACTACACGGGATATGACTGCCGGACCATGGAACAGGTCTATGTACCGGTCAATCCCCATGAGAAGGCCATGCAGAGGGCTCTGATTCAGTACAGGAATCCCAGGAATTATGATTTGGTGACGGAAGCCCTTAAAATCGCAGGGCGCACGGATTTAATCGGATATGATAAAAAATGCCTGATTCGTCCAAGGAACGGTTACAGGGACGGCGGGACGGCCGCTCCAGCGGGAAAGGCCACTCCGGCGGGAAAGGCGAGAGGAACCGGACATAAGGCGGCAGGCCAGGGAGCAGGAGAAGCCAGAAGGCCTAAGAAAACCATACGCAACATCCACAAAAAGAAAGGAACGTGAAAGGTATGAAGATTGCTGTAGTGACCGGAGCGTCCTCCGGTATGGGCAGGGAAACCATCATCCAGCTGTGGGAACATTTCAAGGGCTTTGACGAGATCTGGATCATAGCCAGAAGAAGAGAGCGCCTGGATGAACTGGACCGCCAGGTGGGGGTGCCCCTGCGCAAATTTGCACTGGATCTTACAAGGGAGCGTGACAGGGACGTGCTCCTGCGGGCACTGAGTGCCAGGAAGCCCCAGGTAAAATTTCTGGTCAATGCAGCAGGCTTTGGTATGATTGGGCAGGTGGAGGAGCTGGGCTTAAAGAGTGAGACAGACATGGTGGCTTTAAACTGTGAGGCCCTGTGCGCCGTAACCCGCATGGTGCTGCCCTATATGGAATGCAACAGCCGAATCATCCAGTATGCATCCTCCGCGGCGTTCCTGCCTCAGCCCGGATTTGCCATCTATGCGGCTACAAAATCATTTGTCCTCAGCTACAGCAGGGCCCTGAACCAGGAACTGAGAAGCCGGAGAATCTATGTGACGGCGGTGTGTCCGGGACCGGTCAAAACAGAGTTCTTTGACATTGCCGAATCCACAGGCGTGATTCCTCTCTATAAGAGGCTGGTCATGGCAAATCCAAAGCGGGTGGTTCAAAAGGCCATCCGGGACAGCATTGCAGGCAGAGAGATTTCGGTCTACGGCATTACCATGAAGGCGTTCCGTCTGCTGTGCAAGATGATGCCCCACCGCCTGCTTCTGGCAGTCATGAGCTTCATGAATGAATAATTACCTACAAAGGAGTGCCGCCATATGCAGACACTGACAGTTACCCAGAATGAGGCCGGACAGCGGCTGGATAAGCTTCTCACAAAATATCTGAACCAGGCCGGTAAGGGTTTTATCTATAAAATGATGCGTAAAAAGAACATAACGCTGAACGGCAGAAAATGCGATGGTTCCGAACGGCTGGAAGAGGGGGACCAGGTAAAGCTGTTCCTCTCGGATGAGACCATAGAAAAGTTTTCTGTCCCGGATATGGGCGGATATGCGAAACAGCCGGGAGACCAAAGCAGCGCAGGAGCATCCTCCCATGAGAAACGGGAAAAGGCCCGGGGAAAAGGCGGTGAACACCAGGGCTCCAGAGACCGGGAGGGAGGACGGCGTCTGGACATTGTCTATGAGGACCAGCATATCCTGGTGGTGAACAAACCGTCCGGCATGCTGTCGCAGAAGGCAAAGGACAGCGATATGTCCCTGAACGAATATATCCTTAATTATCTCATTGATTCAGGAAAACTCCCCATATCCCAGCTGCGCACCTTTAAGCCGTCTATCTGCAACCGGCTGGACAGAAATACCAGCGGGCTGGTGGTGGCCGGAAAATCCCTGGCAGGCCTCCAGGTGATGAATGAGGTATTTAAGGACAGAAGCATACACAAATATTACCAGTGTCTGGTTGCCGGCGAGATAAAGGAGAAACAGCTGATTGCAGGTTTTCTGAAAAAGGATGAGAGCACGAATACCGTAAGCATTTTTCCTCTGGAAGTGGAGGACAGCGTCCCCATTATGACCGAATATCTGCCGCTGTCCGGCAACAAAACATTCACACTGCTGCAGGTGACCCTGATTACAGGAAGAAGCCATCAGATTCGCGCCCATCTGGCGTCCATTGGTCATCCGATTGTGGGAGATTATAAGTATGGCAGCCGCAGCTTAAACGATGCAGTAAAAAAGAAGTACGCGGTCCGGTCCCAGCTCCTTCACTCCTGGCGGCTGGTCATGCCGGAAACACTTTCTGCGCCCCTTAAGCATCTGAGGGGAGAGGAATTTACCGCCAGGCTGCCGGTGATTTTTAATACGGTTATGGAAGGAGAGGGGATTGGGCTGCCTTGCAAAAGCCGGGGCATTTAACCAGGCCCGGACCATGGAGGTTTGTCCCGGACCGGAACAGGGAATTCTTGACAGGAATTCATCTTTGGGTTATGCTAGATAATGTTTGAAATTGCCATTTTTTTGCTGCTGTTTTTCCCGTGGGGAGAACGGCTGGCGTAAGGGGATTTTCAGGCATGTTCTGTACAAGTAAAAAACAGCGTTCAGTCCAGCGATGGCCTGACGCTGAGGAAATGAGAGGGATATATCAGATGGGAAAGATTATACTGACCGGTGACCGCCCCACAGGACGGCTTCACGTAGGACATTATGCAGGCTCTTTAAAACGCAGGGTGGAGCTGCAGAATTCAGGGGAGTTTGATGAGATTTATATTATGATAGCCGATGCCCAGGCTTTGACAGACAATGCGGACAACCCGGAAAAGGTGCGTCAGAACATCATAGAGGTGGCTCTGGATTACCTGGCATGCGGACTGGACCCGGAGAAATCCGTTCTGTTCATCCAGTCACAGGTGCCTGAGCTGTGCGAGATGACGTTTTACTATATGGATTTAGTGACCGTATCCAGGCTTCAGCGCAATCCTACCGTAAAATCCGAGATTCAGATGCGCAACTTTGAGGCCAGCATTCCGGTGGGCTTCTTCACATACCCAATCAGCCAGGCAGCGGACATTACCGCCTTTAAGGCGACCACGGTTCCGGTAGGTGAGGACCAGGCGCCCATGATTGAGCAGACCAGGGAAATCGTCCATAAGTTCAACAGTGTTTACGGGGATACCCTGGTGGAGCCGGATATCCTTTTGCCGGACAATAAGGCGTGTCTGCGCCTGCCCGGTATAGACGGCAAGGCTAAAATGAGTAAATCCCTTGGAAACTGCATATATCTGTCTGATTCCGAGGATGAGATAAAGAAGAAAATCATGTCCATGTTTACGGATCCCAATCACCTGAGGGTGGAGGATCCGGGACAGGTGGAAGGAAATCCTGTGTTCATTTATCTGGATGCGTTCTGCCGTGATGAGCATTTTGAAACATATCTGCCGGATTACAAGAACCTGGATGAACTGAAGGCCCATTACACCAGAGGCGGTTTGGGGGATGTGAAGGTGAAACGGTTCCTCAACAGCGTGCTTCAGGATGAACTGAGGCCCATCCGTGAGCGCCGCAAGGAAATTGCCAGGGACATTCCTGCTGTTTACCGTATCCTGGAAGAAGGCAGCCGCAGGGCAGAGCAGAAGGCAGCCCAGACCCTGGCTGAGATGAAGAGGGCCATGAAGATCAATTACTTCGAGGATAAGGAATTGATTGCGGAACAGGCAGAGCGGTTCAGGGCTGAGATGGATTAAGCAGATTAAGTATAAGAGATAAATGGATGAAAGGCTCCGGCAGAAAGTGCTGGGGTCTTTTTCCGTTAAATGGTACAATGGAGGAAAGCATTAACTGAAAACCAAAGGCATGACATAGAAAGAGGGGAAAGAGATGGAAGGAGAGAAGGTTGAAACAGAATTGGAATTCCAGATGACCAAAGGTGAATTGGCGGAATACTGTGTGAACGTTACTGTAAAAGGAATATGGTCACAAAAGCTGGCCGTGGCAGTATTTGGAATGCTCCTTTTGGCAGGCGTTGGAGAAGGAATGCTTATGGCCGTCATGGGAAAGGGGCTGGGATATCTGGGGGGAGCTGTGTTCTGCTGGTGTCTTTTTGCAGGCGGAATACTGGCTGTTTCGTGTATTCTTCTGTATTGGCAATGCAGCAGGCTGGGATTCCTGAAACCCAGGGCATACAAGGTGGAAAAAGGATACCTGTGTTGTAAAAATGACAAAAGCAGGATTCCGTGTTCCTGGTATACATATCGGGCTGAAACTCCCAGGGTTTTGATTTTGGGAAGGCCTGCTGCAAGAAAAAACTATGTGTTTCTGGCTGTTCCTAAACGTATGTTTCCGGACGGAGAAACCATGGACCGGTTTCTGGACCAATTTACAAATCCCCAGGCAGTGGAGGATGACGGACATGTTGCTGAAGGCGTTTTTAACTTTTATTTTTTTATGGACCAGAGGGCCTGGTCCCACGCCTGGATTCAGGGGATGCAGATGGGACTTCGGGTAAAAAAATTATACGGTGCAAAGAAAGAAAAAGTGTTCCGGGTAACGGGAATCGTGGCAGCCTTATGCGGAATGAGCATTGGTATGATAGCGGACAGCGCCATCCTGACAGCGGTTTTTCTGACCATGCTTCTTTTGAGCTATATGAGGGGCCATGGTTTGTCCGAGTCATTTTACAAGAAACAGATGATGAGCGGATGGATGCCGTCAGACGGGATTGGAAGGTGGGAAATTTCGATTGGGGTAAATGGAATCCGCATGAAAAGAGGGCTGGCATTTACAGAGTACAGCTGGGAGGATTATAATTGCCTGGCTGAAACAGAGGACACATTCTTTTTCCTGAATACAGAGACAGGACGCGGGATAGAGTGTATCCCGGTTCCAAAGTGGGTGTTTAAGGACTTGGGGGAGATGGATGCATTTCTCAACTTCTGCCGTGATAAGGGGGTAAAGTGGGCCGGATTGGATAAAACAGCGGACCTGCCAAAGAATGACAGGATGCTTTATATCCTGATCTTCATGGTATTATTGGCTGTGGTGATTTCCGGCATCATACGGGCTGTATATTTATGAATCTGAGGAAAGACAGGGATGAGGCTCAGAGAGTTTTTTATAAACAACCTCTTGACTCTGCCCTTAGGTCAGAGCTTATACTTGGAACAGATTCGAATCAGGTAAACAGAACATGAATGGAGGAGCGGACCATGCTGACCATAGGACAGATGTCAAAAGTGTGCGGGGTGAGTGTGAAAACACTGCGTCACTACGATAAGATAGGCCTTTTAAAGCCCCAGAGAATAGATGAGATAAACGGATACCGGTACTACGAGGACTCTCAGATTGGCACCATGCTTTTGATTGGAAGGCTGAAACGGTATGGTTTTTCCCTTACGGAAATCCAGGCTCTGCTTACCATCCCGGACAGCAGGGAATTGCTGCGGCAGCTGTACAAACAAAGATTCCGCCTGGAGCGGCAGATGGAGCATATTTCCATAACCATAAGGGAAATGGGGTATCATCTGGAAGAATTTGAAAGGACAGGTGACATTATGAGTTATCAGAACAATTATGAGATTCAGATAAAGGAAGCAGAGGAACAGGTTCTCGTTACCCGGAGAAACAAGATGTCAGTGGAGGAATTCGGCACATATTACGGGAAGATATATGAAAAGATTGCCAGGGAACACATGACCATAAACGGAGTGGTAATGGCCATCTACCATGACCAGGAATTTGACCCGGCTTACAGCGATATCGAGCTGGGAGTGGGAATCACAGAGCGGGATAAGGCTGATTTTGTCATGCCGGGCTGTCTGTGTGCAACTACCATACACAAGGGCGCCTATTCAGGACTGCCGGATGCCTATGGCGCCATTGTGGCCTGGATTAACGCTAATGGCTATCATATGAATGGGATGCCTTACGAGATTTACCGCAAGACCCAGTTTGACAAGCTTCCGCCGGAAGAGTGGGAGACAGAAATTTTCTTCCCTGTGAAAAAATAGAGGACAGGGAGACGGCAAAAGGCTTGCCTGTATCCATTCTGATGCATCCACATGATTTACTCTGGAAAAATATGTGTTTCAATTATTCCCAATTAAAATTCTCCCTTCCGGCGCCAATCTCAAAATGGTATTTCACAATTCCGGTATTGATTTGGGACATAGGGTGATTGTCCTTTGTGCGGATGGATACGGTATTCCCGTTTGCTTCGATAAAAAAATTCTGTCTGTTAAGACCGGTTGGAGCAAGTACGGCCGCATTCATGCCATCTGTAAACCATTTATCACTGCATGGCTTACATAAACGTTCCATGCTTTTTGACTTATGCTGCGTACCGTCAGTGGTGCCGTAACCAATCGCAATGACACCAACCAGTTCCTCATCAGGAGCCAACGTAACCGGACATTTTTTTGCATTGTATGTATTTGTGACCCAACATGAATTAAGGCCTGCCTGCTGCGCTTTAACCATAAGCCGCGCTCCGCAGTAGCCGCATTTCACGTAAAAATCGCCTTGCTTTTTGGCTGCCAGAGCGATATAGTTTTTTACATTTTTAAACCGCCCAAATAAGGGAATAAAGGTTTTAAACGCATCCTCATTTTCCGTTACTAACTGGATGTGCAGTTGTCCCTGCCGGTTGCACTGCTCAATTTCTTGGCTCAGTTCATCAATAATCTCAGGTGAGAGCGGTTTCGCCGTATAATTCCTGACTGCGTGTCTTGCTCTGATTGCTTCTATTTCCGTCATAATATGTTCCTCCTCCTTTTGCATATGTCACAGCATTACTTTGCTGAGCAGTAACCTCTCTGTAAGAGCGCCCCAATCACCGCTGTCATACTGGACACCCTTCATGTTAGCCATGGCTGCCAGGCCATGTACGGCTGCCCACATTACCAAAAGGTCATCTCTTAATTCATTTTCATCAATGTTTAGTTCCCTCATTCCTCTTTTTGCGCCGGTTACAAAAATTTCAAACGGAGTAAAAGAGCTGTTCCATGTGATTTCTGTTTCTTTTATTTGTATGCCCAGATATTCACTGTCAAATAAGAAATTAAAATAGTGTGGATACTCTGCAAAAAATTCCACATAGGCCACGCCCATTGAGATGGTAACATGATGGCAGGGATTATCTTCAACCGCCTGTTTCAGAGCGGCTGCAAATCTGTCAATCACATAAGTATACATTTCCCGGAGCAGCTCCTCCATGTTTCCAAAATGATTATAGCAGGCAGCCGCTGATACGCCTACTTTCTTTGCCGCCTTTCGCAGAGAAAACTTTTCAATTCCTTCCTCGTGGATTAACGCAATTCCCTGTTCAATGAGTGCTTCTTTTAAATTACCAAAATGATATGGTTTTTTCCCGCCTGTATCTGTATTCATATTACATTTCTCCATGTTAACGTATGTTAATATATAGTATATCTGATATGTTAACACCTGTCAACATAAATACATACGGTTTGATTTTATTCCATTTTATGAAGATATCCTTAATATCCGGTGCCCTCCATTGACTTGCTTTCTTTGGTCCAATATACTGGATAATATAGTAAATTTCATTTGGGCAGAGGGGAATGGAGGGAATACTGTGAAGCAATGTGGCTGGGGGAGAAAACGGGCCAAGGGAGCAGGCGTTATGGTGGGAATCCTTGCGGGAATCTTTTTGGTTTTCCTGGGGTGCGGCGGGTGCGGGCAGGGACGGCAAAACGCACAGGACGTATCCGGTGCCGTACCTGCATATCAGTTTGCCCCGGGATTTGGAATTATAGCCCAATCACCGTATCCTGTATATGTTCTGGAGGATGAAAATGGATATGCTGTCAGTAAGGATGGCGTGAAAGTGGAATTAGTGCGTGGGATGATGCAGGATAATGCGCTCATCGCCGAGCTGCGTATATTAGATTACAGGAAAGACAGCCGGGGGGATGATAGGGGCGCGGATTCCTGGATCTATGATATACGCTGCTTTGGACCGGGAATACCGGATACAGGATATACTGCAGAACGGATGGGAACACACAGCGAAAACCGGGATACCGGGGACGGCGGATACCGGGAGACGCTGGCAGAGTTCTGTACCGTGTCCAAGAAGATTGATACGGAAAAAGGGTTGGATGGATATTATTTCCGGATAGGCGGATTGGATGAAAAACTGGATTTTTCCTGGACTCAGGCCAAGGGTTATGAGCAGATACAGGATATGGAAGGTGCTGTTACACATAAGGGCAGATGGATGCTCACAAGAGCAGTCCCGGCAGGAGAAAAGGGGCTGGCAGTTGAGCTTTATGCCTTCAGCGAAAAAAATGGTGAACAGGTGGCGCCGGGCCGAATCAATCCATTGAGCAGCCAGAAGGAGGAAATCACCCTTCTGGGAAAAGATAAAAAGGTTTACAGGCAGATGGGAGAATCACTGCCCATGGTGATGAACCAGGGGGCGGAGGTGGAGTATGGCATAGACGGATCGGACGGACGTATATGGTACTTTGATGTTCCGTCAGAATTGCAAAAGGGAAGCTTTCTGCTTTCAGTGCCTTCCGTCACCCTGATATCTTCAGAAGAATCCAGGGTGATTACCCTGCCTTTGACTGGGGAGGAAGCCGGAACAGAAGATGTACCGGACAGGGAAAATGTACCGGACAGGGAAATCCTGTTTCAAGAGCACGGATTGGAAATCGTGTCAATAAAAGCCACAGGCGGGAAGGGAACATTGGGGCCGGGAAGGGGGGCAGGCGGCGGTGAGAGGATGGAAGAATCCATGATTTGCCGTCTGGAGCTCAGCGGGCAGGCGGCAGAAGGCGGCGGGCAGATGGAGATGGTCCTAATGAGGGTTAAAACAAAGGGGGCATCGGACAAGGCGGAGTGGCTCAATATAATGCCGGAGAAGGAGTCCATATAGGACCCGGACCTGGGCGGCCGTTTTATATTTAATCTGCCGTATGAGAAAGGGGATGACTCCATCACATTCCAGCTCTGGCATCCGTATTTTGTCTGGGAGCAGTCTTTTAGTCTGGAGGTATCTGCATCCTGATAGATACGGGAGCGCCAGGGGATGCTGGGCTGGCAGCAGGAAAGAACAAATGTACCGCAAGGATATTGGGAGGCTATATGGAAGGATACGCAATCACAAGAGGCAGGTTAAGCAGATACCGGCTTTTCTGGACAAAGAATATCTATGACAGACAGGGCGCAGAGCAGATGTTTTTTTCCGCAGTCAGGGAGAACTGTGCATACCATTACAGGCACTGCCGGGAATACAGAAAAATCCTTAAGAGGTCAGGATTCCGGCCGGGACAGTTGGAAAGCAGCCGGGATATAGGGAGAATTCCCGTTCTGCCCACCCTGTTTTTCAAACATCATGCCATATATTCCATTGCCCCGGAGTGTACCTGGCTTAAAACCACATCCTCCGGGACTTCAGGAACTGCCAGCCAGGTGAATTTTGACGGAGGTGCTCTGCTGTGCGGTCTGGGTATGGTGGCGTGCACTGTATCAAAAAGGGGATTATTGTCTCTCAGACCGGCCCGTTACGTTATATTCGGCTATGAACCCCACAGAGATAACCGCACGGCGGTTGCCAGAAGTACTTTCGGGGCCACTTTTTTCGCACCGCCTCTCAGCAGGGATTATGCCCTTATATACCGTCAGGGACAGTATATCCCGAATCTGGAGCATGTTATGGACCGGCTTTGCCGGTACAGCCATGGGGCCGTGCCTGTGAGGATACTGGGCTTTCCGTCTTATGCATATTTTGTCTTGAAGCAGATGGAGGAGCGGGGAATACACCTTACGCTGCCGGGGGGATCCAAAATGATTCTTTCCGGCGGCTGGAAACAGTTTGAGGGACAGAAGGTGAACAAGGAGGTTCTCTATGGACTTGCGCGCCGTGTGCTTGGAATAGAGGACAAGGATGTTGCGGAATTTTTCAGTGCGGCGGAACATCCGGTGCTGTACTGTGATTGCAGGAACCATCATTTTCATGTTCCGGTGTACAGCCAGGTCATCATACGGGATATAAAGACCATGGAGTCTTTGGGATATGGCAGGCCTGGTCTGGTCAATCTTATCACGCCTATGATAAAGGCGGTTCCGGTTCTGAGTGTGATGACGGATGATGTGGGAGTGCTCCATGAGGGAAAGGAGTGCGGCTGCGGGATTGACGCTCCTTATCTGGAGCTTTTGGGGCGGGCAGGGGTAAGCGGTATTAAGACCTGCGCGGCCGGGGCCCAGGATATCCTGAATGGCACATATGGGAAGGAGGCTGCCAGGTGATTCTGTTTCAGGGAAGGGTATATGATACCATGCTTCAGGGAGAGCTGCTGGGGCAGTTGGAGGCCCGAATCAATGATACCAGGCAGGGACGCGGACTGGAGCAGGAAAAAGTCATTCGCGGGCTGGTTCGGTTGGGGCAGGAAATGAGAGCGGAACTGGAGAACGCTGCGCGGGGAAAGACGGCCGGAGAAGCCGGAAACCCGTGGATACCGGCCTGGCTGGGATATCTGACCCGGTTTCTCAGCCGGGAATGGCTGGAATATAAGATAGAAACAGAACTGGGAGTAAGGGCAGGCAAAGGGCGAAAGAGTGAACCGGGAGGCAGTACAGAGTGCGGACATGGCCCGAGCCATGAAGTATATCATTATACGGAATTACAAAAAATGGAGACTCATATACTCCCCCTGGGGACTCTCCTGCACATAACAGCCGGAAATATGGAAGGGCTGCCTGTATTCAGCATTGTGGAGGGACTGCTTACCGGAAATGTGAATATATTAAAGCTTCCGGGCAATGATGGAGGACTGTCCCTGGATATTATTTTGCGTCTTATCCGTCTGGAACCCGCTCTGGCGGATTACATTTATGTCTTTGACACCTCGTCCGGGGACCTGCCTGCCATGAGGCGGATGGAAGAAATGGCTGATGGCATTGTGGTATGGGGAGGAGATTCTGCGGTGGCTGCTGTGCGCAGAAGCGCGCCGCCAGGAACCAGACTCATTGAATGGGGGCATAAGCTTGGATTTGTATATATCTCAGGTTATGAGTGTAAGGATAAGGAGCTGTCTGCTCTGGCTGAGCATATAGTGTCCACACGGCAGCTGCTGTGCAGTTCCTGTCAGACTATATTTCTGGATACGGAGCGTATGGATGATGTGAATGAGTTTTGCCGGGAATTTCTTCCGTATATGGAGAGAGCTGTTCTTTCCAGCCCGGGGCATGTATCACTGTTCCAGCCGGACATTTTACAGAAAGATTCCACGGTCCGGCCTGTGGAATCCCAGTTTGGCTCCGTGAATATGGCAGAGGCAGCCCTGGCGCTTCAGCAGTATAATGACAGGCTGGAACAGATGGCGTATGGAAAAAAGAAAATGAGGAAGCTGTATCCGGGAAAGGGCTGCAGCCTTACGGCCTGCGGGGACCATGAGCTGGAGCTGTCTCCCATGTTTGGAAACTGTCTGGTAAAGCGCCTGCCGCAGGGGCAGCTGTTTGGGTGCTTAAGACGCCATAAGAGGTACCTCCAGACAGCAGGACTGATTTGCAGGGAGGACAGGCGGCCTGAGCTTATGAAGATTCTGGCGTCCGGCGGCGTGGCGCGCATTACCAGGGCCGGAACCATGTCATCACCATTTGCGGGAGAGGCACATGACGGGGAATATGCCCTGCGAAGATATGTAAGATTTGTCAGCCGGGAGATGTAAATATGGATAAGAAACCACAGGGAGGATATGGAGGTTAATATGGAGCTGGAATACCGGTTTGCCGGCATGGATGAATTGGATTTTCTTGTACGTATGCGGATAAGGGATTTGAGGATGTTTTCTGAATGTGCGGCAGAAACAAAATTGGAGGATGCCATACGAAGGTTTTATGAAATTAAAATGAAGGAAAATGCCTGCCATACGCTTTTAGGATATGCGGGCAGGGAGCTGGCGGCCACGGCCACCCTGTATTTTTACGATGTACTGCCATCCAATGAGAATCCCAGTGGAAGAGTGGGACAGATAACCAATGTATGGGTGGATGAGGCATTCCGACGTCAGGGCATTGCCACCCGCATGGTGGAGAGGCTGATGGAGGAGGCCAGAGGAGAGGCCAAAATGGTGTGCCTCAATTCCTCAGAACAGGCACTTGGCATGTATGAGAGGATGGGGTTTTCCTCTAAAAAAGGATATCTGGTTTACTATTTGAGCTGATGGTGTGAAAAATTGCGGAACGTAGGTTAAGCAATGGCGATGGTGAAATAGGGAGATTGAAAGGGAGAAAAAGGAATAGAGGATGGGAAAATGGGAGATGGTGAAATGAAAAATGATGAAATGAAAGGCAGTGAAAGGAAAGGCAGTGAAAGGAAAGGCAGGAATACCGGGGAACCGGTGAAACGCCTGCTCATATGGGGCGCAGGTGACCAGGGAATTGTAACACTGGATTGCGCACTGGCCATGAACCGGTATAGCCGGATTGATTTTATGGAACTGAAAGAAAAGGGACACCGTGCCATTCCGGAATATCTGATCCGCAGGGAAGACGATGGATTGGACCAGGTCCTGAAATCCTATGATGAGGTCATTGTTGCCACCGGCAGCAATGAACTGCGCGAAAAGAAAATATCCATGCTTGTATCCCTGGGAATTCCCCTTGCTGTCATCATTCATCCCACGGCAGTCATAAGCCCTTTATCCAGGATAGCAAAAGGCTGCACCATACACCCTTACGCCGTCATAAACGCCTATGCATCCATAGGAACAGGCTGCATCATAAATACTCAGGCAGATATTGAGCACGACTGTGTGGTGGAGGACTTTGTGAATGTCTGTCCCAAGGTCTCCATGGCAGGTCATACGGTTGTGGGAAGGAAAACTTTTTTGGGAATTGGCTGCACCATCATAGATGGAATCAGGATTGGAACGGAGGCCACTGTGGGAGCGGGAGCCGTCGTGATCCGGGATGTGCCGGACCACGCGGCTGTGGCAGGCGTTCCTGCTAAAGATATAAGGAGTTATAGATAAAGAAGGCATTTTAATGGCGAAACATTGCGCCCTATATTAAGAAAACACTGGATATGTCTGAGAGATTATAATCAGCCGAGAATTTTTTCGACTGATTTTGTTGTGCCGCAATAAGAATAAACCACCTGCTCGGTACAACACCATAAACTTAAGATTGAATGATTTGGATCGATTATACGGTAGTGTTTCTTCGATAAAGGTTATCAATTGGATGTCTCCTAAAAATGCCTAAAATTGTAACAGTTCAGCCCTCCTGCTGAACTAACGGGTTTAGCACCGGCTAAGAAATAGCCGTTTCCGGCTTTGACCACTCTAATATACGTGGATTGGTTACCTACAGGTCAATGGTCCGCCGTGGGCCCTACCGTCTGTTATCGTGGATCACGCTTTAACGTGCCAACACAGTTCAGCCGTAGATGGCCCGAACCTGGAAGGGGCCAGAGTCTCTTCCAGATGCCTTCAGTTGGTTCCTGGCAGTTGTAAATGGCGTACGTCATCTTACAACTGCTTGTTTACTTCTCACTTCACTGTGCTGGCTCTGTCAGAGGCCTGCCGCCGCAGGCGGTGCTTTGCACCCTTGACAGCGCCAGCTCAGTGAAGTATCTGCCTGATTCATGACAGTTTACCTGTCATCATCCCCCATATAAAGCAGGATAGCTCCCCCGGCACAAGCCCCAGGTAGCAGGCGTATTTTTCTGCGGATGAAAAACGCCTGAAATCATCGGTCTCCACCACTACTGCAAGGGCTGTACGGGTTTTGATTCCCAGGAAGCAATAAAGCTGTTTTGTTTTGGCTCCCTACTGACTCTTAAGAGTCTTACTTCTTTTTTTTCTTCACCGGCTCACCCGTAAACGGGTCAATGTACTCTACTAACGACATCTGATCATATTCCAAATCTTCCTTTATCTGATTTTGTATATATGCCTTTATGGCCGCTGTATTCTTCCCTACTGTGTCCACGTAATATCCACGGCACCAGAAATGACGATTTCCGTACTTATACTTTAGGTTCGCATGCTTCTCGAATATCATAAGTGAACTTTTTCCTTTGAGATATCCCACTACCTCTGACACAGCATATTTGGGCGGAATACTTACCAGCATATGGATATGCTCCGGCATGCATTGTTCCTCCATTATCTCAATCCCTTTTCTTTGGCATAAGATCCCTAGTATTTGGCCTACATCTGCCTTGATATCTTTATATATTACCTGCCTCCGATATTTTGGTACAAAAAGTCGGGTAAGAGACGGACATTACTGACCGTCCCTCCCCTAAGAACGGAACGTGCGGCTTTCACCGCATTCCGCTCACGCATCTATAACACATAGTATCCACTATATGCGGCCGTACTTTTTTGATATGCTAATTTACGCTTCATCCCATGCTCCTCTTTTCTTTTTGTGAAATAATCCCTGTCCAGAAATGGGTTTTTATTCAGATTCAACGATTTAATTCTTATTATAGGCATGTCCATCATTTGATAAAGGATTATTGTATCTGTTCTAAATGACCATCGTCTTCCACTTTTCGGATGCCAATACCTGTTTTTCACCCATTTGTTACATTTCCGCGGATGTCTCCTTTTTGCCCATTTCCACAGCATTTCCCAAAGTCTGTGGTTTATAAGTGAGAACGTGCTTTTTGCACAGACACAATGGTGATATTCAGACCATCCTTTTGTTATCTGGTTTAGCTTTGTAATCAAAAATTCCTGCTTGGCTCCACGATAATATTTCACTGTCTGGCTAAGTTTCTCTGTGACTTTCTTCTTGGATTTAGCCGATGGCTGGATTAAAAGTTTCCCTTTGAACTTCCTGAAATTCCATCCCAGAAAGTCGAATCCGTCATTTATATTCGTAACAACTGTTTTTTCTTCTGATAGCTTTAGGCCCCGCTCGTTCATAAACTCTTCAGCCATTTGTTTAATGTCTTCTAGGATTTCCTTGCAGTTCGCCGTTACTATAAAATCATCCGCGTAGCGGCACGGGTGGACTTTATGCTTGTTGTAATTTGGATGATAATGTCCTGTACTGCTTGTACTGTACCTTTCAAGCAATAATTTTTCAAGCCCGTCCAATGTCAGATTTGCATAGGTTGGACTAATCAGTCCCCCTTGAGGGCTTCCCTCTGTCGTAGGGAATAATCTTTTCCTGTCTACGTAACCACATTTCAGGAATTGTTTCATTATCCTTTTATCAGCGGAAATATTTTTGAGCATCCATTCATGACTGATGTTATCAAAGCATCCTTTGATGTCACCTTCCAGAATCCATTCCGGGGACGTTCTTTTCGACAGGAGCTTGAACCTATATTCCATTGCATCTTGTGCACCTCTGTTTTGTCGGAATCCAAAGGAAACCCTGTCCGCTGTTGTTTCCGCTATCGGGGCAAGGGCCAGCAATTGTAGGCCCTGCATAGCTCTGTCGGCCATAGTTGGGATTCCAAGCGGACGTTTTTCCTTTTTCCCATACTTTTCGATATAAGTTCTCTTTAATGGTCTGGCTCTGTATGAATTAGCCGTGAGATTATAAACTGCTTGAATTTTGTCTTTATCTGTTGACCAGATAACCCTATCAATTCCAGGTGTATTCTTGCCTTTGTTTGTTATTACCCTTCTGACTGCCAGGGCTCTTGCATAGAATGAATTTGTAATTAATTTTTGAAGTCTCCTTACAAGTCTCCACTTGTCAGCCTGTACCGCCTTCACAATCCGGACCTGTAGTCTATTGACATACAATTCTGCCTGTTTCCAGTCAATCTCCTTCCATTTCAGCTTTCTGTATGTCTGCATTGTCCTCGCAGATTGCGCCATTGAACTTTGTGCATTCATAGATTCCCGGCCTTTCATATGATTAGACACGCGCCAGACATCTGCCTCCTTTCGGATGGGACAAAGTTTGAATCCCTATCTATTGCATTACACAACAGCATTCGCTTCTTCTGGCATCCTTTCCTCCTGTGCGTTGTATCTTTCTTACGATTAACCTACCTATAAAGGAGCACAAGAGGGTTTCCCGGTTCCGTTGTTTGAATTACTACGATGCATTTAGGCTCCATCTTTAGACCGGAGGTACGTCGTCCATTCGACTCAGCGCACATGGAAACCGCCAAGTCCATGCCCTCTAACCCTTTTGGTAATGGTGTATCAGTCACTTTCACCACTTCAAGTATCACGACCCTTACGATGGTTCACTTATGTTAGCCATGTGCTTCAATTCCTAGCAGATGGGTGGATGTGACTTCCACTTGCCTGCATTGTCCCACTGCTTCACACCGTTCATTACTTACTAGGCATTTCGTGGTAGGAATATCACGAATGGAAGTGATAGCGCGCTTGCGCACTTCAAACAACGACCGCAGGTCGCACCCAGATGATACTTGCAATCCCATTTTGTATGAGCTAAACTGTTATTGTCCATTTTTGGACCTCCTGTGCTTTTTTATTTGTGGTTTGCAGACCTACATCTATTTTGGCACAGGAGTTGCTTTTATCTGAAGATATTCCCTCCACCTGCAGAGCAGGTGGTTTATTTTTACTGTGACACAGTTAGGTATTACTGCTTTGCTTGTGTCAAGCGCAAGCAGTAATATCTATTCCATAGTGCTATTTCTTTCGAACTGTAAAAATCTTTTAGATATTCAGAATTCGAATAGGAAAAGACTTACGGGTTTAAACGCTTTCTTTGTTGTAAATATCACTGGATGGATAACTACATAGGCTAGTTTTTTAGTTCTTCAATACATTGACGAATTGCGGATAATGTATCTTCCCTTGAGCATACAAGGGATGAAGTCGTCATGTATTGGAAAAAGTCAAAAAAAGCTTCCAACAGAGTACGTTCTATTATGTGTATGTAGCAGTAAAGCCCGCCATTTAATTCATAGAAGTTAAAATCAAGTCCAATATCCTGATGTAGGTGGCAGACAAAATTCCTGGATATAGGAAAAATTAGAGGATTAACAAGCCGATGGGCATGTGTGTCACTGCTAATGTCCTCATACAGTTTTTCTAAAAGCGCAATGCGGTCCCGAACTGAAAAGGAGTTGATATATTCTCGTGGAAAATCATCTATAAAACCAGTTTCGGCAAAATTGATTAAACCGGATTTACTAAAAATGGACACATGAAAGTCCAGTTTCTTTAACTGCATCACCCTATGATTTACCATCTCTATGATTTCTGCATAGTGCATAATATCGGGTTTGGCATAAGTCTGAATCAGCTTTTCATTTAGGTAGGATGCAAAGCAGGGTTGGTATTCCAGTGAGTAAAAAGGCCGGTTTTCCATATCCATTTCAATCAGATGACAGAGTGCGTCTTCTGGTGTGCTGCAGGACACTGTAAACGGATTTGAGTTTTGCAATGCTGCTTCAAACAGGTTATTAAAGAAGTCATGTAATCCGCTGTTTTGAAAAGGAAGGGCAGTGTTGCAATCTGCCGAAAGAAACACGACAGTATCATTATACAATACATAGTAGGGAAATGCGGTACGTTTATCATCTGTCATTATAAAATTATCATAGTAATAATATACCTCATAATGAAACGCTGTAGAGGACAGAAATGGTAACGTATTGGCTAATATATCAAGATTCTCACGGATATTAGGGGCGTTATGCAAGCGTGAATTGGCATGCTTGGTTTGGGCGGAGGATGGTTTTATTAAATTGGGGGGGGGGGGAAAAAACCCCCCGATTTTAAAAAACAGGTCAAATGCTGCACCACCAATTTATGGCTGTCTGGACAATGTCGGATTGTCTGAATGAAAATCTGTTTAAACAGATTCATGTTAGCAGGCACATTAATGCGCAGGGATGGAGAGGAGGAGGCACATTCACGTACCAGCAAATCAGATAAGAGATTCTCAACTTCATAACGTCCGTGATAAAGCTCGGGTTTTGTAAACACATTATCATGCGCACAATAATTTTTTTGAAAAGATACCGTTCTTTTATCTAATATTTTTTGATTAATGCCTGGTATACATTCAAATATTTGTTTAATATACTGGCGTTGGGAAAACAAGGTTTCACCGGTCTGAAGCATTTCAAATACTGACATGAAATTATAAGATTCTTCTGGTGTCAGTTTTAAGAGAGGTAAGATATGCTTCATGAACTCAGGGGAAGGTGTCCGCTCATCAGCCAGGACTTTCTGAAGAGTTGTACGATTTACAGCTGCCTTCTGAGCAATGCCATAATTAGTATAACCGCTGCGTTCTATATAGGTTCTTAATAATCTTCCAAAGCTTTTCATAACATACCCCTTAACTCAACCTTATATATAAAAATTTATCGTTCTAAAGTGTTAACTCAATTCATACTATATGCTTTAATGTTTTGTCAAGGTGAAAATCGTGTCACAGTTTTTGTCACATATTGTCATTAATAACTCAGTTGATATAATATAAACAACATTAGAAAGTTTTTCCATAAGCTGGAATATACGTTGATACGGAGTATATTTGAGCGTTTTGACCTGGGGCAGAGAAAACAGAAAGAGGTGGGGGACTTGGAAGTCGACACCATGAAAGGCAAAAGTGTTTGTTTTACTCAGACTGTGTTAAAAATCAGCAATGGAACCATTGCTAAAGCAGAGTATGATGGAGAACCCAAACTGATTAAGTGGTTTACGAAGGCTGATTTAAAGAAAATTGGCAATCAAAAGGTCTTTTATGACAATATCAGAAATAATGTTCTCCATGGTTCGCCAGGCAGTGGTTTTTTGTGGCCTGTTGATATAACAGAATGGGATGAAGGCGCGTTTGGGTATGTCATGGACCTTTGGCCAAAGGAGCATGCATCTCTTGTGGATTTTATGGATGGAAGGGAACGCTTTGCCAATTGGAGCATGATTGTAAATGCTGCTCTTAGTCTCACAAGTTCCATTATGCATTTTAACAGAAGAAGGTACCATTATTACAACCTGACGGAGCAGGACGTACTGATTAACACGAAGAATGGACAGGTGCTTCTGTCTAATAATGATTTTGCAAGCAGTGGTATGCCTATAAAAATTTCAAAAAGTAGGCTGATGGCTCCCATGTGCTCCTTGGATCATAAGAAATCGGATGACAGGACGGATGCACATCTTTTGGTAGTACTTTTGTTTGAACTACTGTTTCTGAATCATCCATTGGAGGGACATGCAGTTGCTTTGAGGCCAATCATAAATGAACGGTACAAACGAATGTTTTATGTGGAAAAGCCGACCTTTATGTATGATGAACAGGATGACTCCAATCGTCCGGTCAGGGGAGTCCATATTAACGCCTTGCTCCTTTGGAACCGATATCCACATTACATTAGGGCGGCATTCCAGGAGTCATTTCATAGAGATGTGATGTTTGAGAGAAGGAGAGGCATCGCTGTTGAAGAATGGTATCAGATACTGCTGCGGCTGAGGAGCGATATAATAATATGCAGCTGCGGAGTGGAAAATCTGAGACTGTCGGGAGAACAAAAGTGTGTCCGATGCAAGAAAGCAGTGGAAAAGGTTCGTCTATTTTATGAAACGGGAAGCCGGGTTTATCCTGTCATTCCAGGAGGGAAAATTTACCAATGTCAGTTGGATGAAGGTACGGATTATGAAACAATTGCAGCGGAATTCATACGTGGTAAGAGTAATTCCGGACTATGCATCCTGAAAAATGTTACGGACAGCAAATGGACTGCAGTCAGCCGGAATGGGCAGAGGTATGACGTAGAGGAAAACGGAACAGTAATGGTATCTGATAATTTAAAGCTTGAAACAAAGGGAAAGATAATTACATTTAAAGTGATGGAATAACTGCGTAAAGAGGAGGAGACATGGACAATTATAAAGCGTTTCATATATCTGTCCGGGGCTCCGAACATACGGACCAGCAGGCGCTTCTGGAGGACTGCTCTGGCATATATGAAGATAAAGGAGTGAGGATAGCTGTCACAGCAGGCGGAAGAAGTGACAGTCCATATTTCCGAAGTTATATAGGGGCGCAATTTGTAAGGGACACCGTATTAAAATCAGCAGCAGCATTCGCAAAGGGAATCAAGGGGGAAGATCTTCTAAGAGACGAGAGGTCAATGGAAATGCTTATCCGGCATCTGGAAGGCAGCATAATCACAGGATGGCAGGACCAGGTACACCGGCATCTGGAGAGCTATCCGTTTCAGGATGAGGAAATAGCGTCTATCGGAGATGAGCCGGAATATGAAAAATATATAAAAGCGTACAAAGTCAAAAAGAACAGGGAGTACGCTTACAGCGCCACTGTTGTGGCAGTGATTGTCACGGAAGAATACTGGCTTGCAATACGAAACGGAAACGGAAGCTGCGCTGCCATCTATGAGGATGAAAGCATGCAGGAGCCGGTTCCTCTGTATAATGGGACACACCTCACATCCATTTGTGATGAGAAAGCATTGTGGGAATTCCGCCATGTTTGTCTGCAGAATATACCAAAGGCTGTGTTTATCAGTACCCAGGGAATCGGAAAATGTTTTAAGGATAGGGAAAGCTTCCACAGCTTCATTCGGAATAATATAGTACTGCGGCTGGTAGATAAGGGGGAAGAATATAAGGATTTTTTACAGACATACCTTTCTGAACTGAGCAGGAGGGGAAGCCGTGAGGATATGTCCATGGCTGTGCTTTGGAGTCCGGATGTGAAAGAAACCAAGCCAGAGTCCCAGATTCCCACGATAGGAGAGACAAATGATGTATCGCAAAAGGAGCAGTCTTGCGACGATTCTCTGATAGAATCTCAGAAAGATACTTCAAAGCAAGATAACCAAGTGGAAGTTTTTACGGAGGAGGTATTAGGGGACGCTGTTCGGGATGATGAACAGTTTAAGTCCGTAATACGAAGAAAAAGATTGAAACTGTTGTGGTATCTTCTGATATTAGCGGTCATCATGGCGGCGGTTAGCGGATTAAGCAGAGGTAAAAAAAAGGAGTATATTCCAAAGACAACGAAGGCTTTGGATGAAAATGA
>OCAS01000679.1_pt1 | contig 24782 bp, 23 predicted proteins | sample 1550751 | NCBI WGS metagenome assembly OCAS01 (sample SAMEA2580301, study PRJEB22360) | human gut metagenome | biome: human gut; feature: human-associated habitat; material: faeces | place: Denmark | collected 2008/2010
CTTTTGCGGCCGGAACCCGCCCCCTCTCCTCCCCCGTCGGCCACAGACCGGCCCTCACAACTACCATCGCCGCCTATCGGAAAAACCGGTATCTGCCGCAGCATGCAAGAGATTTTCTGAAAATGATCCGGGAATATTGCCGTGAGAAATAAAACATTCTCCCAGAAATTTATATCCATCTGCGAGGTGCGCCGTCAGGCGCACCTCGTAAAAGAAGCCGGACACTATCCTTCAGTATCCGGCTTCTTGCTGTCCTCCTTTGGTTTTCAACGCTTGGAGTAATACCGGGGACAGAGGATAATCACGGCTCCCAAACCCCTCCTGCCAACGTAGGGGTATCCGCAATAAAGGTCGTTATAGGTAATTCGGTTTCGGTGGTTGAGGAAAAAGCTCCATTCAAGCCGCCGTTTGTTGCTCATGCGTGGCATTGGTACGCTCCTTTCTGCCGTTTCCGTAGGTGTCACGGATAGGGCGTGAAAACTGTATCTTCTCGGTATCATTTTCGGGGATTTTTTGCCCTGTACGCCCTGTTTTGAGGTTAGGTAGTATTGCGGATAGGGGTAAGGGCATATTCCTCTTTTTGTGTGGTTTCGGTATCATTTGGGGGCGGTTTTTAACGCTCTTGTTCATGCTTTTTCTGTCGGCTCGGCTCGCCGTGGTGCATTTGGGAAAGATTGCTTTTCATGATCTGCAACTCTCTGACACGCTCTTTGTTTTCCCGGTACTCGTTGTAAAGGGCGTTTTTCTCGGCGGTAAGCTGCTCGATTTCCGTCTGCAACGCCTTGAAGGTAGGCAGCTTGGAAATGCCTTTTTGTTTGAAATACCTTACGGCTGCGTCCGCTATGATAAAGTCGCTTTCATGCTTTTCACGGTAGGCTTTGCGTGCCTTATCGGATTTCTGCTTTTTCAATCCGTCCCGCACATCTCTTGTCTTGACATAGGCAAGCACCTGTTTCTGCAAATCCTTTTTCTCACGGATAGCCGTTTCGATAGGCTTCAGCTTGGCGGTGCTGCTGTGCAAGTCCGCATTGGCAGACACAAGGGCTGCGTCCAGTTCCTCCGGGGTAAAGCCGTATTGTTCCATAGCGGCAACGGTAGCCGCCATCTGTTTGAGGTTGTGGACAGCCGCCCAACGGTCATAGCCGATACCTTTTCCCTCGGCTCGCTTCGCCGCACGGTCAACCATTCTCTGAATGTTGCCTGTCGGGGCGATTTTCGGCGTTTTTTCTCGCTGTGTAGTGCTTGTTTCGGTGCTGTGGTATTCGGGTATGGGTGCGGTCTGTTCGGCGGCTCTGTGGGCGTTCTGTTCCAAAAGGGCAAGAACGGCGGCACGGTCAAAATCATTTCCCAGCTTTCGGGCGGTAATGGGTTTTGTCCTGTCTGGGGTAAGGTAGGACAATCGCCCTCGGCTCTCTTTGACGGATATTCCATGCTGTAAGAGGATTTCGGAAAACTCATCAAAGGTGGTAGCCCTATCAAGGGCGTTTCGTATGGTCTGCCGCAATTTTGCCTTGTCGGTTTCAAACTTGCTCTGCTTTACAGGCTGTCCGGCGGCAAGAGCAGCGGCATTTTCTTTATCAAGGGCAAGCTGCCCTTTCTTCTGTGCCCAATACTCACGCTCGGTAATGCGGTTTTTACTGCCGTGGAGCAGGTCGATCTGATAGAGATTTTCCCGGTGGCACATCTCCATGACTTCGGCTTTGAAGTATTCCATAGCGGCGTCCGTACATCGGTGTTTGCACCCGGCACGGGTGTCTGCCGGTCTGTCCATGTAGGGCAATAGGGGTACTTCTTCAATCCGCAGGGAATTGATAACGATGTGAACATGAATATTGCCGCTGTGGTTGTGTCCGTCCGGGTGGGTGCAGACAATGGCTTGGTGTCCGGGGAAATGTTCGGCACAAAATTTCTCGCCCAATTCTTGCGCCCTGTCTACGGTCAATCCGTTGTCCGCTGCGTCCCGTGGGTCAAAGGAAATGATATAGTGGTGGCTTTTCACATCTTCTCGTTTTTGGTTTTTGCCGTATCGGAGATTTGCCCGCATACAGGCAACGGCAAAATCTTCCTCGCCGCAGTTCATAGTGGCTATTCGGTAGTCCTCCCGGAGTATGAGCCGCCCGGCTTCGTCAAGGGCGGGTTTCATGGTAAACTCGTCATGCTCAAAGGTTAGATATTGCTCGGCTGCACCGTAGTCCGCATTTTTAGAGCTGATATGCTTGAATGTTGCCAACAGCGTCACCTACCTTTCGCAAGACTTCAAACTTCAAGGCGGCAAGGTCGGAAATGGCGGCTCTCACCTCAACGGACAGGGCATTATAGGGCGTTCCGCATTCATTGAGAGAATGTGCGATCTGATTGAGGTTGCCGCCGATTTTTCCGTATTCTGCGGTCAGCTTGCCAACAGCAGACAGCAGTTCATCATTGACCGGGGACACGGTAACAATGGGGCGAATGGTCGCCCTTGTTATGGCTTGCCGGATAAACTCGGCTTGGCTCATGTCATAGTTCTTTAGCCGTTCTGGGAAGTCAGCATATTCTTCCTCGGTCATGCGTGTCTTGACAACACGGCTTCGGTGGGGCGTATTGTATCGCTTTCCTATGGGTATCAACTCCTTTCACTTACCGCCGTTTTGAGGGCGATTTTTTAAGTATTTTTCGGTGGGATTCTCAAGCGGCGAATGCCGCATAGCAGGGTTTGGGGAAGGCACTCCCCAACAAGATTTACAAAAGGGGCAAAACCGCAGATATGCGGATTTTGGCACCGTGGTAGAATCTTGCTCTAAGAAACTGCCGCTTTCCTCTGCGGCTGACTTTGCGGCAATCCACAAGGGGCGGCTTGGCTTGTTTCCGTCAATATAGCGATTGCGGCGGCGTGTCCTACCCGCTTTTGCTCCCCTCTACGGACGGAAACGGAAAATGCCAAACACTCCTTTGGATTTTTTCATTACTACTACGGTAGGCAAGTGCTGTTCTGCTAAATCCGGCGAAACTTTTTAAAGCAAACTTCCCCGGTCACTCCCTACTACAAGCGAATGGGGCGGTTTGCCAAAAATGGACGCAAAAAAAGCAGCAAATCTTTTCAGACTTACTGCTTGTGTGCCCGCTGTGATGGGCGGCGGGTATTTCGTTATTGTTCGGTTCTACAAGTATTCATTTTAATCACACACTATAATATCATCCATCGCACCTAAAGATGTTCCATATGCAAAACTAAGCAAATTATCCATGTTAAATAAAAGTTCATAATAAGCATCGTAGTCATCATGTGTAACTTTGAATATGATGTTATTCTCTGTATAGCCATATACATCAAGGTCAGAAATAATATCACCGCCAGTTACCCAAACTGTCCAATTACTCCCCTCAACACCATAGGCACATGTTTCTGTTTTTTCAACACCAACACATGCTCCACGCTCTTTATCAAATATCCATTGTCCTTCAAATTTTTCAAAAATCTCATTTAGGCTTGGATCTGCCATGTCAATACTTTCTTGAATTTCAGACGAAATAATAAAGTTTTCGTTTCTGACATCTGCCAAATAACCGGCAAGTATGTAAGTCCTTGCTCGTGTCATGTCTTTGGCAGTATCATTTTCTAATTGAGGTTGAAGGCTTCCTCCAAAAGCAGCCATGCCTGCACCTTTTACATTTTTCTCTTTTCTATCAATCCATGCCCGTTGTTCATCAAGCACTTCTGCTTTTGTTTCGGTATCTAATTCATCACTTAATCTACTCCACAAAGAATTAAGTTCATCATCCCAAAGCTGATACCACTGTGCAGTGAGCTGATTCATTTCCTGCTGTCCCATGCTGCCCCAATCAGCATTTTCATATTCACGAGATTTATCTTCAACTTTTGCAATCTCATCTTGAATACTTTCAGCCTTATTATTTTCTGTATCAAGCATATCCTTTGTATGCTGATTCTCTGTGGCTTGAGTTTCTTCTTCAACTTGAGATGAATGATTTTCCGTACTTGGGTTGCTTTTTTCTTCATTTACTTTGCTACCGCAGCCAATACACAATGCTGTTACTAATATCAATACCATTACAATTCCACTTTTCTTTATGTGTTTCATTGTTGTTACTCCTTTTTCTGATTTCTGAATTTATCCAGCTACATTGTACTCCATCTACAAAAGATAATAAAGCACAAAATTATCAAAATTCTCTTTAGATTCTCTCTATCTGGTTTTCTATTTCCCCTTGCTTTGGAATAGCGGCGGGGCTGCTGTCCTTGTCCTGTTTTTGTTGTGCTTCTTTATTAACCATGAGCATTGGAGCCCGGGTTATCCGAGCCGTAGCCCTCCAGCAGATTAACCACGCCCACACACCAAGACCAGCACCGAGAGCAATAACGAGGGTCTGTAAAGTGTCGATTGCAGATGAGAAAAATGCCATATAAGCCTCCATTTCTCCGGGATTTTCCCGGTAACAAAAAAGCCGCCCTTGCAGGCGGCAGGTTACAAACTTCGGGACACTTTGTCTCGAAGCGTTTATGCAAAGGCGTCTGGATCGTCGATGTCATCATAGTTGAGGATGTCCTCGTCCTCTTCTGTGAGCGCATCGTCCGGCACAGTCACCTCATACATCGTACACGCCTCGTTCAGACCGGGCCGCCTGCGGCGGTTAATGAGCCTGTCGAGGTCAAAAGCGTTTTTCTGTTTATCGGCCTCCGCCGTATAACGGTAGTTCGGATGCCGTTTCAGATCATACTTGGGAGAGAAGAACGGGGGCAGGCCCCGAAGCTGCAAAATACATTTATCTCCCGGCATGGTTGCAAGTTCGGCTGGGGTCATCAGTTCCCGGCCCAGCCGCTGGGTATTTTGACTGTAGCTTTCCGACTGACCACGGGAGCGGCTGTCAGTCTGCATACTGATTGTGGCTTTTCCCAGCCAGTTCTCGGATATTTCCTTGATGGTGCTGGCTTCGCGGCCACCGAGGAACACCACGCTATCCATGTTGCCGAGGATTGTCTCAGCGTGTTTATCGTAAATGGCCTTGCACTGTGCCAACTGTTGATACAGCAGGCAAAGACTCACCTCGCGGGAGCGGATAACCGCGACCAGCTTTTCGAGCTGGGGCACCTGTCCCGTGTTGGCGGCCTCGTCCCACAGCACTCGTACATGGTGCGGCAGGCGGCCACCGTGAACATTGTCCGCCCGTTCACACAGGAGGTTGAACATCTGCGAAAAAGCAAGCGCCACTAAAAAGTTGTAGGTCTGTGTGGTATCAGAAATAATGAAGAATACCGCCGTTTTCCGATCTCCGATGCGGTCAAGCTCCAATTCGTCATAGGCCATGACTTCACGAAGCTGCGGGATGTCAAAGGGAGCCAGCCGCGCACCGCAGGAAATTAAAATGCTTTTTGCCGTCTTGCCAGAGACTGAATGATATTTCCCATAACCACCCGTGCCACATACTGGCCGGACGGTGGAAGTTCCCGGTCTGAAAAAAACTGAAGCCGTTTCTCCTGCAGGCGGTAGCCTGTAAGAAGAAGACGGCGGGCTTTTTCCGAATCTTTCAGGGACTGGTTACCAACAGCAGTTCCAAATCGATCGATGATATTCATAATACGTATTTCACTCTTTCCTATAATAATTAGTTTTGTTTGCCTGTCTTTTCAGGCCGGCAAATGATACCAGATGATATCAAATGTTTGAAAACAAGCAGATGCTTTTTATGCAAGCTTTGTTTTTCTGCCTTGCCTTACAGAATGATGCGGATGACCAGCCACACGATTCCAATCAGCAGCAGCACCATGGCAAATGCGGTAGAAAGTCCAAACACCACTGCCCCGATCACCAGGGAAATGATAAATCCGAGTACACTAAGAACTGCTCCCAATAGTTTTCCGCAGATCGAAAGTACAAGGCCTACGCACTTGAAAATCAGTACCAGAAAAATGATCGCAAATAAAATTGACATCGTTTCAGTATCTCCTCCTGAGAATATTTCATCCTATAGGATTATAATCACTTTTTTCTTAAATGTAAATATTCTGCGTAATAAGCCCTACTTTTACTTTTTATCAGACACATAAGGCGATATCGATGCTTTAAAACGGATTGATAAAAACTATTTGTGCAATATAGGGTAAATGATTCATATTAAAACAAATATTCTGATGAATTATGTTATTAACTGTCAATATGAACAAGCGCGAATATTCCTCCATCGTTGCGTAAAACTAAGGTTTTGCGCAATAATAGGAACTATATTTCGAATGTATGTTCTGCTTTTTGAGCGTTTTTCAGTCTTAATTGCAAATTGTATTTATAATTTGTAAATTTATCTGACATTATTTCTATGCTTTCGCGCCTGCTATTCTACGCTTTTTGATCTGATATCGCATGATACATTGCTATGTATAGCATATCTATGTATAGAATAGTATATCATTTAAAATCAGGAATTTCACTTCCGTTTGACGGAGTATTTGCCCTGTGTTATACTGTTTTCAGGAGGATGAAGACATGAAAGAAGAAAAGACTACAAAAGAAAGCAAACAGGTGAACTTCCGCATTGATCCGGATTCCGCGGAAGCATTCCGCCAGTTCTGCACCTCTCATGGAATGAACCAGGCGCAGGGCTTTGATCATCTGATGCAGATCCTGGAGCTGAACAATGCCAAAGCTGCTACTCCTGGCCGTATCGTAGAAATAGAAAATTTTGAACGGCTTCTGAAAGAAATTTTATCGGCATATATCAACAGCATTGAGCTGAGCAGCAATGCTGAGCTGCGCGTACAGGAACACTTCCGGTCTGATTTAAAACGGAAGGATCAGACGATTGATGAACTGAGAGAAAAAATTAAACTCATGGAGACGGAAAAGAAGGATTCGGATACTGCCATGACTGCCCTGCGTGAGGAACAAAAGCATCTGCAGGAACAGGTTCAGTATGCCATCGGACAGATGGAGGCTGCAAAAAAGGCCGCCTCAGACCGTGAAGAAATGAACCGCATTCTGCAACTGCAAAATCAGGAGCTTCAGCAAAAACTGGTCCGGTATGACGCCCTGAAAGAATCAGAGGAACAGGCACAGAAAGAAGCTGCTGCGCTTCAGCTGAAAATCCGGGAGCTTCAGCAGACTCTGGAGCATGAAACCGGACAGAAGAAAAATCTGGAGCAGATTGCCACGCAGGCGCAGCAGCAGGTCCGCGAAATGGAAAACCAGAAACTGGAGGACCGGATGCTGCTTGCAGATCTGAAGCGGCAGCTTTCCGATAAGGATTCCGACACCCAGGCTATGTTAAAGCAGGTGCGGATGCAGGCAGAGCTGGAGCAGGAACGGGCCGTGATCGCAAAGGAACGGGAAATGCAGGAGGAGCTGAGAAAAGCGGACCGTGAAACCGTGCGGCTTCAGGCAGAGCTGGAGCAGCTACAGCTGCAGCTGACCCGGGAAAGCACCCCGGAACAGCATGCAAAGCAAATTCCGGAAACGCCAGACACAAATATCACAGCAGATGCTGCTGTCAAAAATACCGGAAGGGAGTAATGCGTCATGACAGAATTGCCGTACCATGAACAGCGTGACCGGAAAAATGAGGCTAAGCTGCAGGAGCTGCTTTCCGCTCTCCCACCCTTCTGCGCGGATTTTTTCCGCGGAATTGAGCCGTCCACATCTTCTATGACAAGGCTCTCTTACGCCTATGACATCTGCATGTTTTTTGATTTTTTAACTAGCAGACACGCCACCGGTTCCCCCTCAATATGCACAGAAGCTAAACCAGAAATCCGCTCTTTCGGATTATCTGCCAAAGACTTCACCATGGAACAGTTCCGCCAGATCTCCGTCACTGATCTGGAACGTTATCTGGAATACCTGAAGTACCGTCCAGATGACCCGGACCATCGAAACACCAACAAAGAGCAGGGAATCAAGCGGAAGTTTTTCTCGCTGAAGAGTTTCTTTGGCTATTTCCAGCGTACTGGTCAGATTACGGTCAATCCTACCTTATCCATGCAGGTGCCAAAGATCCGGGAGAAAGAGATTGTCCGGCTTAACCAGAAGGAAATCAAAGAACTGCTAAAAGAAGCAGAAAGCGGTGCCGGATTATCTCCCAGGCAGAAGCAGTTTCATCAGAAAACAAAGGTGCGGGACTGTGCCCTCCTTGCGCTGATGCTGGGAACCGGTATCCGTGTATCGGAATGCGTGGGCTTAAATTTGTCGGATGTAGATATAAAAGAACAGGGAATTCATATCCACCGGAAAGGCGGAAAAGAAGCAACCGTCTATTTTAGTGATGAGGTTGCGCAGTATTTAGAACGGTATCTGGAAGAACGCAGAACTCTATGCTCAATTGAGACAGGGACAGGCACACAGGATGAACCGGCGCTTTTCCTTTCTCTTCGCAAGAAACGCCTGACTGTGCGCAGCGTGGAATATCTGGTGAAGAAATATGCGTCTGTGGCAACACCGAAGAAAAAGATTACACCGCATAAGCTGCGGAGCAGCTACGGCTCCGCCCTTTATGCGAAAACAAATGATATTTATCTGGTTGCCGATATTCTCGGACACAATGATGTGAACATTACCAGAAAGTTTTACGCCGCCATCGAAGAGGAACGGCGCAAAAGCGTAAAGCACATTGATATCGTGTAGTTTGAAAGCAACGCCGCATTACGCAAACAGCACCACAGAAACCTGATCCCCTCTTCGCACTTCAGAAGTTCCGGCCGGAATCTCGATCAGGCAGTTGCAGCCGCTTAAATTGCTGATGATACCCGACGCATTGGAGCCATTTGCCGCACAGACATGCCCATCCCGGTAAAAAGCACGCACATAACGGACCACCGGGCATTTTTTGAAACAGTTATGGTCGATGACTGCATTCAATCTTGTGATCTGCAGATCATAACGCCCGGACATTTTCGCAAGAACCGGTCGAGTCATCAGCTCCAGATTTACCGCCGCGCCATAAGGATTGCCGGAAAGGCAGATCATCACCTTATCCTGGTACAGGGCACCAATCGTAGGCATGCCGGGTTTGACTTCCACTCCCCAGAACAGCCTTTTACAGCCAAGGATTTTCAGGACATCGTGAAGGATGTCCTTTTTTCCAACCGAGACACCGCCCGTGGTTATGATCAGATCGGCCTGTCCGGCCATCGATCGGATTTTTTCTGCCACTTGCTCCGCATCATCATCCTGCGCGCCGGAAAACAGTACCTTCATGCCCCATTGGCGCAGTCTTGTTACCACGGCATAAAGATTGGAGTCATAGATTTTTCCCGGAAGAAGCGGGGAACCCGGCGGCACGATCTCATCTCCGGTGGTAATCACAAGAACTGTCGGGATGCGGTATACCGGTACGCTGCATCGTCCCAGACTTGCAAGAATTCCGGTTTCTATGGCACCTAGGACGGTGCCTTCCGCAAGAATCCGGTCTCCGGCACGGTAGTCCTCTCCCTGGAAACAGTAATTTTTCCAGGCCTGTACCGGCTTATAAATTTCCACCACGTCTTCGCCATAATTGGTGTATTCCTGCATCACCACACAGTCTGCCCCATCCGGAATTGGAGCTCCGGTCATGATCCGGACTGCGGTCCCTGGTGTTACGGCTTTATCACACCAGTGCCCGGCAGTTACTTCATCAATCACCCGGAGAAATGCCGGATTCTCGCTGGATACTCCGGCAATATCCCCGCTGCGGACTGCATAGCCATCCAGAGGCGAACGCGGAAACGGAGGCTGATCCAGTGTTGCTGAAATATTCTCCGAAAGAACTCTTCCTGCTGCATCCCAAAGAGGGATTTCTTCCGTATCCGTAATTTTTCCGGTCTCCGAGAGAAGCAGTTTTTCAGCCTGTTCTAATAAGATTCGTTCCATTTCCTCATTCCCCTTTGCTTGTCTTTTCTCAGCATGTATCTTAGCTGTCATTTCCCCTTCACCTGGTTACGGTCAATGATAAAAATCCGTATAAACGCGCATCCGGTCTGGTCTTGCGGCACAGATCATGGTCAGACGGTATTTCTTTGCCAGTTCTACGGAATCCATCATGGGAATGGCTTTTGCCGCCACCACCGGAATCCCCGCCATAATGATTTTCATAGTCATATCAAACGGCGTTCTTCCGCTGGTGTACAGAATACAATATTCCAGCGAAAGCCCGTTTTTCAGCGCATAGCCCACGGCTTTGTCGATGGCATTGTGCCGTCCGATGTCCTCACAGGAAAACAGAAGCTGCTCTCCCAGGGCCAGAAAACAGCTGTGGGCGCCCCAGGTTTTTTCGTGAAGGGGCATACCTTCCGCAATCCGGTCTGCCAGGAAAAAAATCCATTCCGGCTTCCAGTCAATGGGTGTCAGCGGATGCGGTGTTTTCGTATACTGGTCCGGGAACCCGGATGGAAGCGGCACTGATATACGGACCATGGCTTTCTGCCCGTTCTCCCTCAATTCCACAGACTCCACATCCTCCAGGGAATGAATCAGCCCCTCCGTTTTCAGATGACCAAGAATGACCTCTGTCAAATACTCGGGTATGCAGGAAAACAACGGCAATCATCTCCTGGGCATGGATGCCAAGTGCCTCCGCGTCTTCCGTATTCACTTCGATAAAGGATTCACCTGCAATCCGATTGCTTCCGTCTGCAGCGTTCCTCACATGGATGCTCACAGATCATGGCGCAGGCAGTCGGCAGCGGATTGTCCCGGCGGATATGCTTTAATTTTTGCTCGAAATGTTTCCAAAAGACGGCCAATCCTGACATCGTTGCTTTTGGAATCAGCAAGAAAAATCTTACTCATATTATTCTATACCTTCATTCTCCTGGTTGGTTTTTTCTAATCTGCTTTCCTGAGATAGGCAAGCCAGTATACGCCGCCTACGCACACGCCGCCGCCAAGAACATTGCCAATGGTGACCGGCAGGAGGTTTGCGAATAGAAAATTACCCAGATTTATCACATCAGGATTCAGCCCGGCTGCAAGTGCCGCGTCCAGATATTCCGGTACGGTCCTTGCCATAAGGCCAGCTCCGATATAATACATATTTGCCACACTGTGCTCAAACCCGCAGAGCACAAAGATCATGATGGGAAAAAACAGGCCGATAACCTTTCCGGCCGCGTCTTTCGCCGCGAATGAGATCCAGACTGCGATGCAGACCAGAAAATTACAGAAAACTCCCCGGATGAGCGCGTCTGAAAAGCTCATCGTGCATTTTCCGGCCGCTGTGGAAATCACGGATACCGCCATGCCATTTCCAAACAGGCAGAGCTGATGCGAATATACGGCTCCGGCAGCCACAAGAAGCCCGCCGGCAAAATTTCCAAGATAGACAACGATCCAGTTTCTGAGAACCCCGGGAAGCGTTACTTCTCCGGAAAGAAGCGGAACCGTCAAAAGACAGTTTCCGGTAAATAACTCACTTCCGGCGAGAAGTACCATGGTGAGGCCTCCCGGAAAGATGCAGGCACCCAGAAGCTTTCCGATAGCAGCAGGCTGTACGCCCACGGCTGCCGTGGTTGCTCCAACTCCGCAAAGCGCAATGAATACCTCAGCCATCACGGCCAGCAGAAACATCTTCGGAATGGCAGTGTTGACCTTACTTTTTCCAATCGAAACATAATTTTCGGCAATTTGAGCCGGTGAAAACAGATTCATACATTATCCCCCTATATTCTTGTTTTCATGGCCATTTCCGCCATTATAAGTCAGGTGTCTGATTGTTGCAACGATCGTTATTTTTTTGACAGTGCCGTTATTTTTTTGTTTATCGATTGATAAATTTTTATTTATTATGTATTTTGATAGAACTCGCATTATCATAATAATTTCAAATGAGAAACGTAAAAAATTAACTTTTTTAGGCAGATTGTACACAATATGCATGGTTTTTGAAAATTATCAATAGATAATAATTATGTATATTTTATTATTCATAGAAATAATTCATGGATTGTTAGAGCTCTCATCTTGCTTTTGAAGCTTCCAATCTCCCGGAGGAACGGCGCGAAAGCGTGAAGCACATTGATATTGCGTAGCTCCCCCTTGTGATGTAACAGCTTCACAGCACGTCCTGATTTACCGGAAGTTGACAAATCCTCAGGATTTTGGTATATTCTTCATGTAATACTTTTGTAATATTTTAACAAAGAACTGCATTTATACATGGAGAAATATACATGAAACGACGAATCTCTGAAATACTATCCGCTTCCACTGGTGTACTGAAACAGGTGGCAGCGCTTACTGCAGCTGTCTTCGTGTTTGCAGCGGCTTTTGCTGCTCCGTCCTTTGCTGCCTCTTCCTATGATAATCTGGCAGTGGCCAATGTCAAAAATGAGCCTTTGAATATGCGGACCAGCCCTTCTACCGATGCAGATATCATCGGAAAATGCTACCGTGGCTCCGGAGGAACGGTTCTTGACCGGAAAAACGGCTGGACAAGGATCTGCTCTGGCGGGCTTGAGGGCTGGCTGAAGGATGATTATCTTCTGTTCGGCAGGGACATTGAGCCTCTTGCAAAGGAGCTTGGACTTTTGAGAGCCAAAGTCACTGCGGTTACATTAAATGTGCGTAAAACCCCTTCCACAGATGCCATAATCGTAAAACAGGCAGCTCAGGGGGAGTCGTTTCCGCTCCTGGAATCTTCAAACGGCTGGATCAAGGTTCAGCTTCAGGCTGACGCAAGCGGCTATATCTCAGCGGAATACGCGAAAATCATACCAGTTCCGGGAGCTGCGGTCGATGCAAAAAAAGAAGCGGCTGCTCTTCATTCCGGAGCAGAGGCACAGGCAAAACCTGCTTATGTGATTTCCGCAACAGATGATGAGGTCTATCTGCTTGCAGCCTGCACAGCCATGGAAACCGGAAATGGCTCCTATGATGCCCAGCTTGCCGTTGCAAGCTGTATCATCAACCGCGTAAAGTCAAAACACTGGGGAAAGTCCATTTCCAGTGTCATCTACGCAGACGGTCAGTTTCCCGGCGCATCTTCCGGTCTGCTAGACAGCTTTCTGGCTCAGGGGCCTTCCAAAACTGCGCTGAAGGCCTCAAAGGACGCACTGTGCGGTTCCAATAATATCGGAGATTACCTTTATTTTAATTCTTCCAAACGGATTTCACCGGAAGATTATTCCTCGTACAAGATTGTCGGCGGAAACTGTTTTTACAAAAAATAGCGGCCGCGCCAATGGCGCCTCCGCTATTTTTTCATTTATTTTTAAAAGGATACGTCCTTTTCCTTCTGCTTCCGTTCCCGGAATTCCGTTTGGATTTCTGAAAGAAGTTCAGGCCGTTCCAGAATATCCACACAGGTTCCGGCAAGAATTTCTGCTCCGTATCGAAGTGCCTCATGTGCTTTCTCTGTTTTTCCGGCTTCCAGATATTCCTTGGAATGTGCTGCGGTTCCCTCCGGGACTAAAGCGGTCCGGATACAGCAGCCCGGAACATCATACATTACATTTCCAAAGTCTGTAGAGCCCGTTTTTTCTCTTGGTCCGGCAAGCTGCGGAGCTTTAAATTCCTCAGCATTTTCCATGATCAGATCGTTTAATATCATGCATGGGATTTTGGCCTGGAACGGATAGCTGCGCTCAATCTCACAGGTAGTTCCGGTCATAAGACAGGCACCCTTTAAAATATCCTGAAATCTGGGAACAATCACATTTTCCAGATAGTCTGTACTGTAAGAGCACAGCGTATATTCAGCATTCGCCCTTCCCGGAACAATATTGGACGGTCCGCCGGCACCGAGGATCGTGTAATGCATACGGGAATCTTCCAGCAAATGTTCCCGCAAAAATTCAATGGCCTGGAAAGACAGAAGTGCGGAATCGAAGGCACTCTTTCCCTTGTGCGGGCTCATGGCAGCATGGCTTTCTACGCCGTGGAAAGTCACGTAATAGCATTCCAGTGCCATACAACGGACATCCACACAGGTATTCGGTGCCGCATGCATCATCAGCGCAATGTCAATGTCCTGAAAGCAGCCCTTTTCTTTCATGATGATCTTTCCGCCGATCGTCTCCTCTGCAGGCGTTCCGTAAATGACGATCTTATACGGCTCTTCACCGCATACATCACGAAGTGCCAGAGCGGCTCCGATCACCGACGGTCCCTGCATGTGGTGTCCGCAGGCATGTCCGATATCTTTTATAGCATCATATTCTGCCAGAAAGCCAAAGGACGGACCACCGCTGCCCTGCTCGTATACAGCCCGGAAGGCTGTCGGAAGTCCTGCAATTCCACATTCTACCTCAAATCCTTTTGCTTTCAGATATTCGGTTAAAAGCCTGCTGGACTGAATCTCTTCTATTCCAGGCTCTGCGAAATCATAAATCTGGTCAGACATGGAAACCAGCTCTGAAAGATGTGATTCTAAGGCCTGCGAAATCAATTGTTTCTTCATAAGTCATCTGCTCCTGTTCCATCAAAATTCCTGTTCAAGCTGTTTTAACAGTTTTTTCAATCCTGCCATGAAAACAAGCTACTCCATCGTCACATTAAAAGGCAAGCAGGCCATTGCACCCATGGAAAGGCTGATCACACTGTTTCATCAGTTTTCTTAGGGCTTTTGTCCCTTTTTCACTTATGCATGCCGGCTCAGGAGCGGGCGGCCGCATAAGCTTCTTCAAAGAGGGTTTCCTGTGCGTTCAGGCTGGAATCGCCGTCCGGCTCTATTTTGTAGCTGCCGTCCGGCTGCTGTACCCTGGCCTTAACATTATCGCTCATCATCGTTAAAAACATTTCACGGATCCGGCATTTTAAACCGTTGTCATATACCGGTACAGCCACCTCAACCCGGCGCAGCGTATTCCTTGTCATAAAATCTGCAGAGGAAATATAGATGCTGTCGCGCTCCGGCGTTCCGAATATATAGATTCTGGAATGCTCCAGATAACGTCCTACAATACTGCGTATCTGTATGTTTTCCGTTTTTCCCGGAACTCCGGATTTCAGGCAGCAGATTCCTCTTACGACCATTTCAATCTTTACACCTGCTTTTGAGGCTTCTACCAGCTTGTCAATGATGCGTTTATCGGTAAGAGAATTGATCTTAATACCGATGTACGCCGGTTTTCCGGCCAAAGCGGTCTGAATCTCCTTGTCGATCATAGAAAGAACAGGCTCCTGAAGGCATTTCGGGGCAACCAGTAATTTTTCTGATTTTTCCACCGTGTCACCGATCAGGATGGACTGAAATACACGCAGCGCGTCCTCTCCGATCTCCGTATTTGCGGTGATCAAAGAAAGGTCTGTGTACATGCGGGATGTTTTTTCATTGTAATTTCCTGTACCAACCTGCGTGATATACTGGATATTATTTCCGTCTTTTCTGGTTATAAGGCACAGTTTAGAATGAACCTTCAGACCATCAATACCATATACGACATGGCAGCCCGCGTCTTCCAGGCGGCGGCTCCACTCAATGTTGTTCGCTTCATCAAAGCGCGCCTTTAATTCCACCAGCACATCTACCTGTTTGCCGTTTTCAGCTGCTTCTACCAGTGCCTCCACAACTTTGGAATTCTTTGCCAGACGGTATAAGGTCATTCGGATAGAAACTACCTTGGGGTCATTGGCTGCTTCTGACAGCATATTTAAAAACGGCCGGATGCTTTCATATGGATAGGAAAGCAGAACGTCATGATCCAGAATCTGCGGAATGACCGGGCTTGCGGAATCCAGCTGGGAGGTAGACTGAGGAAGCCGTTTCGGAAATACAAGGTCCGGATTTTTACGGAGTATATCTTCCAGTGCAAACAGGAAAGACAGATCCAATGGAGCTTTCGAATAAAAAACCTGATCCATGGTCAGTTCCAGATAATTGCAGACGGTATCCATCATCTTCGGGGCTATATCTCTTGTCAGTTCCAGACGTACCGGCGCCAGCTTTTTTCTTAATTTAACAACCTGGGCCATCTGATCCCGATAATTCAGATCCTCATCATAAACCTTGTTCACATCAATATCCGCATTTCTGGTAACTCTCAGCACCGATTTTTCCAGTACTTTATAACCGGAAAAGGCAGCCGGGAGGAAATGCAGGATCAGCTCTTCCAACAGCATGTAGGTAGATTCCAGTCCGGGAACCGGGATCAACCGTGGGATCATCTCACTGCTGCACGGAATAATTCCAATCTTTTCTTTTCCGCTTTTGGTACCAAGAATTGCAAGTGCATAGATTTCCTGTCCTTTTAAAAACGGAAACGGCTGTTTACGACCAACGATCATGAGAGAAAGCAACGGAAGTACTTCCCTGCGGAAATAATCTTCCAGATATTTTCCATCTGCCTTGCTCAGATCCCTGAATGAGACCAGGTGCACGCCTTCTTTGGCCACCAGCTCCATTACATGCGTGTATATCGTATCCTTTCTGTCGTTTAAGACGTTGACCCGCTTTAAAATGGCATCGATCTGTTCCTGCGGTGTCATATTCGTCTTATTTTCCCGGTTGTCGCCAGGCAGTAATTTCATATCTTCCAGGGATCCGACACGGACCATAAAAAACTCATCCAGATTGGACTGATATATCGAAAGAAAGGACATGCGTTCACAAAGCGGAACCTTCTCATTTTCTGCCTCTTCCAGCACGCGTTCGTTGAATTTCAGCCAGGATAATTCGCGGTTGACGTAAATGCCGGTATGTTTATCTTCTACAGTGTTTGCTTTTGCAGCCATGTTAATGCCTCCTGTTGTTACGGAATGCCTCCCGTGTTTTTCTATGTAACAATAAATTTTTCTGATCAGTTTCCAAAGCAAATCCCTATCTCCTTTGCCTGCGCGATCATTTCATGTTCTGGCGGTACCGTTTTCAGTTTTCCGCTTACTTCCTCCAGCGGGACTGCAACCAGCTTACCATCCCGTAAAGCTACCATAAATCCATACTGCTCTTCCAGGATCAGCTGTGCAGCAAAGGAACCAAGCCGTGATGCCAGAACCCGGTCATAGGCATTGGGACTTCCACCTCTCTGTGTATGTCCCGGTATGGTAATGCGAACCTCCTGTCCGGTTTCAGCGGCCAGCTGATCTGCGATTTCATATGCAATGGAGGGACAAGTATTTTTGGATTTTTTCTTTTTGTATTCGCTCCTGGTCAGGGCGGCATCTTCTTTGGAGATTGCGCCTTCCGCCACGGCCAGAATGGAAAAATGCTTTCCGTTCTCAGTGCGCTGTTTCAGCGCATCAGCTACCTTGTGGATATCATAGGGCAATTCCGGCAAAAGAATGACATCGGCTCCTCCGGCAATTCCGGCATGAAGGGTAAGCCATCCGGTTTTATGTCCCATCACTTCCACAATAAAGATCCGGCTGTGGGAAGCTGCCGTCGTATGGATGCAGTCAATGGCATGTGTTGCGATATCCAGGGCACTGTGAAAACCAAACGTCATGTCAGTTCCCCAGATATCATTATCGATGGTTTTGGGAAGTGTAACCACGTTGAGGCCTTCCTGCTTTAACAGATTGGCAGTCTTGTGCGTTCCATTTCCGCCAAGGATCACAAGACAGTCCAGCTTCCATTTACGGTAATGATTCTTCATGGCCTTGACCTTATCCAGTCCCTGCTCATCCGGAACCTGCATCTGCTTAAAGGGTTGTCTTGAGGTACCGAGAATGGTTCCGCCAATCGTCAGGATCCCGGAAAAATCGGAAGGCTTCATCTTTTTTCTGTTTCCATAGATCAGGCCCTTATAGCCATCTAAAATTCCATAAATCTCAATCTCGGCTTCTTTTTCATACAGCGCCTTGGCAACTCCGCGCATAGCCGCATTTAAGCTCTGGCAGTCGCCGCCGCTAGTCAGGATTCCGATTTTCTTCATCTTACTTCGCTCCAGTTTCTATAGGTTTTTTCGTAAAGATTGATCCTGTTCAGCATTGTTCTGATACAATTTCTGGAAGGAAATGTTATCCATGGCTTCTTCAGAAATGCTGACACAGTTGTCTGCAATACGGTCAATATTGTAGAGCATATTAGAATACTGCATGGTCAGATCGGAAGAACAGGTATTTTTCTTGATACGTGCCATATGAGCCTTGTTATTCTGTTTCTGAAGCTTACGGATTTTGTTTTTATCCTTTGATACCTTTGCTACAATATCCTTATCTCCATTTTCCAGAGCCTGCATGGCAGTCACAAACAGATTTTTCAGTGTTCCGATCCCTGTCTCCAGCTCATGCAGGGCCTCTGCGGAAAAAACGCCGCCATGCTCCTGGGAAAATTTAGCCACTGTACCGATTTCCTCGCAGCGGTCAGCGATACGGTCAATGTTGTTGTTGATGTAAAGCAGACCTGCGGCCTGTTCGGACTGCTGTTCGGTCAGGGTACCGCTGGCAAACATTTTTACAATATAACTGCCAATCTGTTCCTGAAGCTTCTTCACCGCAAAATGCATCTCTTTAAAATTCTGATACGCTGCCACTGCTTCTTTTCCCACAAATGCAAGCTTCATGCTATCCATCATCTGCCTGGTAAAATCAGAGACACGCTGGATCTCCTCAGAAACCAGATAAAGAGCCGCTGCAGGCTGCGTCAGAACCCGGTTTTCCAGGAATTGCGGTTCAAAGGTCTGGCGCTCCTGCTGATCCTGCCCGCGCACCAGACAGGTAACGATCTTTACCATAACCGGGATTAACGGAAGCCATATCAGGGTGCAGACAATATTGAACGTCGTATGTGCATTTGCGATCTGCCTGGAAATCACATCCAGCTCCGGCCCTTTTGGAGAAATAAAACGTACAAAAGCTGCCAGTAGCGGAATCAGAAATAAAAATACTATACTTCCCGTAATGTTAAAAACACTGTGAGCCAGTGCAGTTCTTTTTGCGTTTTTGGACTGGCCGATTGAAGCAAGAAGTGCGGTGATCGTGGTACCGATGTTATCGCCCAGAAGAATCGGAATCGCTCCGGTGAGTCCAATGACACTGGTTACACCATCCAGACCGGCCTGAGATGCAAAATTCTGCAAAACCGCGATCGTTGCGGAACTGCTCTGTACCACAAGCGTCATACCGGCACCAAGCAAAATACCAAGAACCGGAATATGGGAAACCTTTCCCATCATGTCTACAAAAAACGGACTGCTGGCAAGTGGTTTCATAACACTACCCATAATTTCAATTCCTTCAAAAAGCAGCCCGAAAGAGAAAATAACCATACCGATATTTTTAATTTTTTCTTTTTTGCTGATAAAATTCAGAAGAAAACCGATAAAAATAATCGGATAAATATAATTGCTGATCTTAAATGCCATCAGCTGGGCCGTCATGGTCGTACCGATATTGGCACCGAAAATAACGGAAATGGCCTGAGGAAGACTCATCAGACCTGCACTGACAAATCCGATCACCATGACGGTCGTGGCGGAGCTGCTCTGTAAAACTGCAGTCACCAGTGCTCCTGCCAGAGCTCCCATTACTGCATTTCTGGTAAGAAAGCTGAGTATCTTTTTCATTCCCTCTCCCGCGGCCTTCTGAAGTGCGTCACTCATGCTGTTCATGCCATATAAAAACAGGGCAAGACCACCGATGAGGCCAAAAAAGATCTTAACGTTTTCGTTCATGTTTTCCTTCTCCTTTGTACATACTCGACAAATTCATTTACTCATCCTTTTCAGCATATACCAGCAGTGAGGATTTCTCTATCTCACCGCAGTTAAGAGAATGTTAAATCCATGTAAAATCAGCAAAGCTTACTTCCATTCGCCACCAGGCGGAACCGGCAGTTCAGACACTCCGCGGCCCTTTTGCACATGAGCATGCGCTCCAGAAAAATCTCAAAATAATCCATCAGGCTGCAGATGGAATCATCCAGCTCCAGGTTCATCTGGATCAGACGCTTTTCCTGGTCAATTTTAAGGCTGGAAGAGAGTGCCGCATAATTTACACGGTCGTGGATATCGAATTTGGCTTTGTTGGGATTCTGTACCCGGTTTCTTCTGACATCTGTTTTATCAGCAAGGATTAAAGCGGCTGAGACCGGGTCGATGGCCGTTCCGGTGCCCTCATCATGATGTCCGATGGCAGCAGTGACCGTAAGGATCTGTTCCAGCTCCATATTGCGTTCTTTTAAGATTCCATAAGCCAGAATTGCTCCGCTATGCGCATGGTCATGACGGTTTACGCTATTTCCAATATCATGCATATATCCGGCAATTTTTGCCAGTTGAATGGTTCTCTTTTTGTAGCCCAGCTCTTTTAAGATCATACCAGCGGTCTCCGCTGCTTTTGCCGCGTGTTTCCGCGAATGCTCCGTATAGCCAAGCTCCCGAAGAACCTCATTTCCCTTTTCAATCAGTAAATTGATTTCTTTATCTTTTCGGATCTCTGTAATATCTGGTTTCATATTTTGGATCACCCTCTCTTTTTGTATAGAGGAAGTATAACGGTAAAATATGAGGTTTAAATTCTATCCAGTTAAAATTTATGTAAAAACAGCAAAAAAGCCATTGCAAAACAGTTTTATAAATTCTGTTTTACAATGACTTTTCATTTTTTCGCGTTCAGTGCGCTGGCCTGATGATCCAGATATCTGATGTTTTACACACCCTCTTCTATTCAGTCATTTCTTCTTTCAGCAGCAAATCTTTAAAAATCAAACGTAGAGCCCAGATTGCCAGGATCGTGGTTCCGATGTCAGCTAACGGCTGTGCGATCTGGATACCAAGAATGCCGATGGCCGGTGTCAGGATCAGAAGCAGTGGGATCAGAAACCACCCCTGTCTTGCGGTGGAGACCACTGTAGCCCAGGTGCCATATCCCATGGACTGCGGTGTCATATTGCCCATAACAGTGATACCCATGAGCGGCAGCGTGCAAAGCTGCAGGCGGAGGGCCAGTGTACCGATCCGGATCACGTCCATATCATCCTTGCGGAATACTGCCACAATATTGCCGGAAAATATCAGGCCGATCACGGCAAATACAAAAAGAACGGCTGTACTGACCTTAATGCAGAACACACAGGCCTCTTTCACACGTCTGTACATGCCTGCTCCGAAGCAATAGCTGCAGACCGGCTGGAACCCCTGTCCAAAACCGATCATGGCAGAGCCGACAAACATCATAAACCGGTTGACAATGGACATGGCTGCAATCGCTGCGTCACCGTAGGGCTGCGCCATGATATTCATGATGATCGTTGCTACGCTGGCAATGCCCTGACGTCCCAAGGATGCTATGCCGCCGTATAGAATTTGTCCATAGAGTCTGAGCGTTGGGCGGAACTTTCGGATATCAATCGAAATGCAGTCCTTGCGAAGGTTGCACATGGCAAGCAAAATGCAGAAGCTGACAAACTGCGAGATTCCGGTAGCCAGCGCCGCTCCTGCCGTTCCCATATCCATGCCGAAAATAAAAACCGGATCCAGGACAATGTTTAAAATACCGCCGGTGGTAATGCCGACCATGGCAAAAAGGGCTTTCCCCTGGAAACGCAGGATATTGTTCATGATAAAGGATGTCATCATGAACGGTGACGCAAGTAAAATGTAGGAAGCATAGGCTTCTGCGTAAGGCGCGATGGTCACGGTAGATCCCAGCATCATAACCAGCGCATGGATATTGGCCGTGCCAAGCACGGTAATGACAAGTCCCATGCCGAAGCCGGTAAAAAAACCGATGGAGGCAAGCTTCTCCGCCAGTTCCCGGTTTCCGGCACCGATCAGTCTGGCAATGTAGTTGCCGGAGCCAATGCCGATCATAAAGGACAATGCCTGGATGATGGCCATGGCAGAAAAAATAATGCCCACGGCACCGGAGGCGCTGGTCCCGAGCTGACTTACAAAAAAAGTATCCGCCATGTTGTAGATGGAAGTCACCAGCATACTGATGATGGTCGGAACGGCCAGCTTCGAGATCACGCGTCCTACCGGCGCATGGGCCATTTCATAGTACTGGTCATGTGTTTCTTTTGTCTGTTCCATGATAATATCTCCTGTCTGAATCGTAGTGTCAGATATTCATTATATCATCATTTAGACAATGATGCCATGCCCAATCCTTGTAATTCTTTTATTTTGCTTTTTTCTTTTTGTTATCTCCCCACGCGTACATAACCAGGGCCAGCGCAATAACGCCGTAGGAAATGAATACACGGAAATACTCACCGATAGCTGCATCACCAAACAGATTTTTACCTGCGGACGGTGCCACAATGAATAAGAGGTGGAACAGGATACAGCCGAGAAGCGCCTGTCCGTTGGTTGCTTTCTTGATAGAAGCTCCGCCTACCAGGATTGCCGCTCCTGCATACAGGCCAACCTGCTCATGAGCACCGTAGGTCTGGAAGGAACCCATATTCTGTACGAAGATGAGCTGTCCCCAACCGGCCAGCACAGTGGAAATGATGATGGCGATCACGCGGACACGATCCACATTGATACCGGCCGCGTTGGCCACGGTACGGTTCTGTCCGACTGCACGGAACTGCTGCCCGATGCGTGTCTTCATGATTGCGTTGTTGAACACACATAACAGTGCCACGATCAGGAATGTGACCATCGGCACACTGACCATGGAGAATGCCGCAGTCACAAACGGAAGCTGCGCAATGACAGCCACTGCTACACAGATGCCGGTACGGGTCAGGGCTTTCTTTTTGTCTTCCTTCTTTGTGGCAAGCTTTACCAGACTCCATATGGCAATCAGTCCGCAGAGGATCAGCGCCGCAGTACCAAAAGGCACGCGCCACAGACCGTCCAGCGCGTATTTGAAGCCGCGCTCAGTGGAAAGATCAATGGTGTTTGCCACACCGGTGGAACCCTTGATGACCAGGCCCGGTGTCTTTAACGGAATCAGATTTCCGAAAATGAACAGGAATAACAACTGATACAGTCCGTTCGCGAAATATCCGAGGATCAGTCCGCCGATCATCTCCTGTCCTTTCATCTTGTTCATCAGTTTACCGATCAGGAAACCGAAGAAAGCCGCGATCGGCATGGTGATGACCATGGCTGTGAGGAATCCGGCAAGGCCGCTGATGCCCCACTCAATGACCCACAGTGCCGCAATCTGGGCTGCCATAGCACCAATGGTGATGGCAAAGTTGATTCCCATTCCGGCAATGATCGGAATGATCAGGGCCAGGACAATGAAGGAGTTTCGGCTCAAACGGCCAAAGAGCTCATACATTACATAAGAAACCGTCTGTCCGGAGCAAACCAGGCCGATGAGACACAGTACGACGAACATCACGGTAACTGCATTTTTCTGCAGAATTTCACGAAAATCCCATTTATTACGCACGAGACTCACCTCCTGACTTTGTAAGCGCATATAAAATGATTCCGTTGGAAATCAGGATACGAAGGGTCTCTGAAATGGTGGAGCCCGGAACCAGTACATTGGCTACCGGCATACCCAGTGTCAGAACGCCCTGGAATAAGAACGTACCGATCAGAACATGACTGATCTTACAACGGGTAGTGGATGCGCCGCCGATCAGGATTGCGGATGCGGCGATAAATCCCATCTGGCGCGGTGCGGTGTAAAGCTGCATGAAACCGTAGCTCTGGGAGTATACCAGAATTCCCACAGCGCCCAGCACGGTGGAAAGCACAGTTCCTACAATACGCATGCGGTCTACGTTGATGCCGACAGATTCCGCAAAGCGCGGGTTGTTGCCCACAGCCTGCATCGCCTGTCCGGTCTTGCTTCTGGAGAACAGCCATACCAGCGCGCAGCAGACTGCCATGAAGAGCAGCAGGCCGGTCGGGATGGTGAACTCACCGATCTGGAATGCCAGGAAATCATTTAAGATGTGACGGAAATTCGTGGAATCCAGACCAATGGTATTACGAAGTCCGGTTCCCAGCGGCCAGCGCAGCTTCAGAGACTGGAACGGAAGCACAAGCCATGCGATACACATCAGGGAGACGATGGAAAATCCAACGTATGTAGTAACGGACATTTCGGAACCCTTCAGCCGGTTTAACATCAGAGCGTATAAGTATCCGCAGACTGCCGCAAGCACAGAGCCTGCCACAATGGCAAAGAATAATCCGCCCCAGCCTGGGATTCCAAGCTCAATCGTTAACAGTCCGCCAATCAGACCGGCTACCAGGCCGATCGGAAGGCCCAGGTTCAAGCTGATACCGCACTGGATGCCCGGCACCATAGCCAGAACCATGATGGCGTTCATGCCCATACGGACTACGGTGTTGCTTAACAGAGTGGATAAGGACAGGTCATACCACAGAGTCATAAAGCACAGCAGAATAAAGAACACGCCGATGATGACTCTCGGGATACCAAGCTTTGCCACCAGAACCTGATGGAATAATAACAAAAGCGCTACGACTATCAGGGCGCATGCCAGGTAGATCATGTCATCCGCATGGCGGATCAGACGCTGCGCAGTGGTTTCTTTTGCGCTGCACTGCTCCACATAACGGTCATACTGGGTGGAGAAGCTGTCACCGGACTGGTAAAGGATTCCCTCTACTGTCTCTTCGAGGGTTTCCAGTGCCTCATCGGTCAGGACCGGGTAAATTTTCTTTAACTCCGCTCCTACCTTCGCATAGGTTGCCTTTGCTTCTTCCTGCTTTGCCAGCATTTCTTCTGTTGGCTCAAAACCGGACATATCCACAACGACTTCGTCATCCTCCGGAACTTCCTCTCCGGCTGCCAGCATTTCCTCATGTTTCTGTTCCAGAGCCGCTTCCGCCTCTGCATAGTGCGCTTCCTCATAAGCACTGCGGGCTGCAGTCTCAACTTCTGCGTATGCTTTAACGGCATCGGTGTAAACGGCAACAGCTGCGGAAAGGTCTGCCGTATCCACGGACAGGGTATCTGCCGCTGCGCCGCCCTCGTACTTCGCGCGGGTTTCAGCCT
>OCAS01000696.1_pt1 | contig 24365 bp, 29 predicted proteins | sample 1550751 | NCBI WGS metagenome assembly OCAS01 (sample SAMEA2580301, study PRJEB22360) | human gut metagenome | biome: human gut; feature: human-associated habitat; material: faeces | place: Denmark | collected 2008/2010
TTAAAAAAATTATTGAAAAATTATGATAGTTCAATACTGCCTAAAGACATATATTATTGTGGGACACAAAATCAAGTAAAATGGTTAAAAAACAAATTAATAGAAAAAGGAATAAATGAAGATGGTCTAATGATAAAAAAATTAAACGATAAAAAAGAAAATTTACAGTAGTTATTATCTGCCCGGCTTTGCCAGGCAATGTCTTCCGTCTGGGTGGCATCAAGCCACCCAGACTTTAACCTGCACACTTTTCGACCCTAACAATTTCGCTTGATTTGGAGGAAAATCTCCATGTTTCACATCGGGCTAGAAAGCCAACATACTTGCTCCATGGTACATCTTTCCGAGGTGGGCCTTAAAACTGGCACATAGACGGTCACGGTGCGTTACAGGGGTAAGAGAATGACGGGGAGAGATAGCGTGTCGATGCTCGGACGGTAATCTGCTCTGTTTTCAGGAAATAAACGGAGATTCGCTGACCGCACCCGGTTGAATCAAAGGTTTTCTTTGTCAAAAGCCAGGAAATGCCTTAAAACCGTGGGTTTCAGCTATATCTGCGCTGTCTGCCGGCATAAGATTTTCTGGAATCCCAAAGAAAGTTATTCAAAAAACAAGGGCATCCAGCATAACTAATTCCGGCTTTTCCACCCAGCGAATTTCTTGTTTTCAGCGATGCTTTAGAGATGCCGGGGGCAGAATTCTGAAAACCACAAAAGCCGGGTGCCGGGAAGCCACCCATACATCCGAATTTCAGCTTTTGAAATTCGGATGTGGGTAAGGTTTCAGTAAGAAAAAAGCAAGGGAATTGAAATTGACACTCCGGATAATTCCATGGTACAATGGCGCACACCCGGGGGTTTAAGGGGGTGGAAACACACCGTTTTCCAGACTCTGGAAGAGAAACAGATTCTGCAAAAAGAAAAGCAGAGAAAAGAACACTGCCCGTTCTCCTATATTCATGGAGAGTGGCAGTGTTCTTTTTCTGCTGTTACAGGCTGTTAATAAACTTCATGACTCGGATGTCATCCTGGAATCCGCCAGTGTACAAAGCCGGCTCCACATCGGCCATGCGGTCTGTCATGGAATCCAGATACTGTTCCATGAGAGCGTGTTCCTGCTCTGACAGCCGTTTTAAGATGCCTTCCGCCTGGTCCATCAACAGACGAGTGTTTTCCTGTTCTGCCAGAGTCCGGGCCGATTTCATTTCCTGCACAAGAATCTGAATCCGCTCTGTAACCATCATGTTCAGTAATTCTTTTTCATTCATGGCTGAATCACCTCCTTTGCCACAAAGGATACTGGAAGTTCCGGTTAAAGTCGATACCACAAAGCAACAAACCGAGGCTGGGTTTTGGAAGCATCTTACACAAATCGGAAAAATATCCGGGATAGGACTTGAATCCATCCGTCATCAGAGGTAACATACGACACACTTCCAGAGGGGAAAATCTCTGGGAGGAGTAACCTGTGAAAACTTTGGTTATGGGAACGGATAGGCTTGTCCCCCCTTGCGATGGCCGTGGCCTTTGGGCGTAAATCGGCACATAACGCTTATCAGTTGAGGTTGCCAGCGGATTTCTGGCTGAAGATGTAGACAGGAGAAAAAGGAAGGATGGTACTTGAGAAAAGAGAATATCATCTATGTAGGGATAGACCTGCATAAAGAAACACACACAGCGGTCATGCTGGACTGCTGGAACCAGAAGCTGGGAGAAATCACGATAGAGAATAAACCAGCACAATTCCATAAGCTGACGAGGAAAGTCAGCCGGTTTGTAACAGAGGAAAAGACACCTGTCTATGGATTGGAAAACGCATACGGCTATGGTCGCACCTTGGCGGTGTGGCTGATTGAAAAGGGATATATCGTAAAAGATGTAAACACAGCCCTGTCCTACGCCCAGAGAAAATGCGTCCCCATGTATCAGAAAAGTGACAGCTATGATGCAGAAGCGGTTGCGCTGGTGCTGATTAACATGCTGGACAGATTGCCAGACGCAATCCTGGATGATAAATACTGGACACTGAGTCATTGAACCGAAGAGATAACATCAATGTCCATCAACAGAGATTAAAGAATCAGCTTCATGAACAGCTGTGCATGGCTTATCCCAGCTATAAAAAGTTCTTTGAGGATGTCGGTCGTCCAACGGCATTGTATTTTTTTGGAGAATACCCATCCCCAGTGCATCTGCGGGGAAAGACAGCGGAGGAACTGGCGGGAGAACTGCGCCCGGTGAGCCATAATAACTGCTCGGTCAAAAAGGCAGAGAAAATACTGGAACTAGTGAGATCCGATGGTGAAATCCTGAGAGACTGCCAGGAGAGCCGTGATATCATAACAAGAGGTCTGGTGCTGGATTTGCAGCATTACCGGGAACAGATGTTGGAGGTGGAAGAGGCGATAAAAGGCATCCTGCCTTGCTTTCAGTGCACCTTGATGACGATGCCGGGAATTGATATTGTCACAGCGGCAAACATCCTGTCGGAAATCGGGAACATTAAACGATTTCCCAATGCCAGCAAGCTGGTAAAATTCGCCGGGATTGCCCCAGTAAACTTTTCATCAGCGGGAAAAGGAAGGGATATGTGCCCGAAACAGGGAAACAGGCGGTTACAGGCCATCTTTTATTTTCTGGCGATTTAGATGGTGCAGGTATCCCCCAGCGGAACGGCGAGACATCCGGTATTCCGGGAGTATTTTCAGAAAAAACAGGATGAGGGAAAGAATAAACAGCAGGCGCTGATTTGTATCGCAAGGCGTCTGGTAAATATCGTGTACGGAATGTTAAAGAACCACACAGAATACAGGGAACCGGAGAGAAGAACAGAGGAAGAAACTGTTTGAAACTGGCTGTTGGATTGTTTATAATGGAGAGAAGCACAGCAGAGAGAGGACTTCCCCTGTTCTTTTTCTGTTTTAAGAGTTAGAGTTAAAAATATTATTTTGGAATTAATGACCTTGAGGGATATTTACCTTCAAACTTGCATCCACTGTTAGAAACACGGTTTTCCAATATGCCCGAATCAATTTTAAATTCATATACAAAAACTAGAGGTGCTGGTTCACATGCGGAAATATATGCTCTTAATGAGGCACTATGGGCAAGAGAAAAAGCGGGTATTGCAGCAAATCTTGATGATTTATATTTAAATGTAATAAGTGCGAGACGAGTTAGTAAGTCTATTCCTGTATCAGGTATGCCAGTACCGAGGTGTCCGCATTGTGAATATCTTACAGAAGGTATTTATTTTTATCCGGAGGTGTTAAAATATGGAAAGAACAGCCATTGATGAGGCAATAATTTTAAAGAAAGGTATAAATTTTGACAATTTAGCTTTTGAGTATTGCAGCGATAGAATTTTAGACAATTATGAAGAAAATGGTGGTAAGCCATTCACTGGGATTACATATGAATTATATGATAATGGTAGGATTTCATATTATTGCTATTATGTCAACGGCTTTTCAGAAGGTGATTTTGTAAAGTTCTATAAAGATGGAACGATTCGTAGTATTAGCAAAATGAAGCGAGGAAAATGTACTGAGGAGACAGAATGGTATCAAGATGGGAAAATAAAAGAGAAGGGGATATATAATTGTGGGATATGTTTATCAAATGAAAAATGGGATGAGCAGGGAAATTTAGTTTATGAAAAAGTAAGTCCTACTGAAAGCGAAATGTTACTAATAAAAAAATTGTCGAGTGTGAACTATGAGTAAACAAATTTGGAGTAATCTTTCTTTAGAGGAAGCAATTTTAATACAAAATGAGCTAACTCCTAAGATACAATTATTTGGATGTAATGCTGAAAAAGTAAAAACTATAGCTGGCATAGACCTGGCTTATTGGAAAACGGGAACTAAAGAATACGCTGTATGCTGTATTGTGGTACTAGAGAAAGACTCAAAGTGTATTATAGAAAGCAAATATTCTTTTGGAGAAGTAAATGTGCCGTACATACCTGGATGCCTTGCATTTCGTGAATTACCACTTATTTTGGATACAATCCAAAAACTAGATTCAAATTCTGATTTATATATGTTTGATGGTAATGGATATTTGCATCCACGTCATATGGGAATTGCAACCCATGCCTCTTTCTTCCTGAACAGGCCAACGATAGGTGTTGCGAAGAATTATTATAAAATCAAAGATGTAGAGTATAGTATGCCACCTAATGAGAAATTTGCTTATACCGATATTATGGTTGATGGAGAAATTTACGGACGAGTTTTACGGACCATGAAAGATGTACGACCAATTTTTTTATCGGTTGGAAACTATATTGATTTGGATTCAGCAACAAAGTTAGTATGCGAGTTGGCTAACAATGAAAGCCATATTCCGTTACCAACAAGATTAGCTGATATTGAAACGCATAAAATGCGAAAAGAATTGCAAATGATAAATAGGTAATATATTTGCCCGGCTTTGCCGGGCGGTGTCCTCTGCGTTTATGCCACCTCATGGCATAAACTCTTTAAACTACACACTTTTCGACCCTAACTAAATCGCCCGTTTTGGAGGGAAGCACCCCTGCTTTACATCCGGCCAACGAGCCAGAATACTTGCCTGATGGTATATTTTTCCGAGTTAGGGCATAAAACTGGCTGTTTTTCCAGGAATAGACGGAATCTGTTGGTTTGAATCAAAGCTTTTCTTGTAAAAAGCTCAGAAACACATTAAAATCGTTGGTTTCGGCGACATCTGAGCTATTTGCTGGCATACATTTTTCTAGAAAGCTGGAAAAAGTTATTCAAAAAAGAGGTATCCAGCATAACAAATCTATAAATATAGATGGATCAAAAGTGAAGCTGAAAGCAAATGTAGATACCATTCTTATAGGCGTCGGGCCAATGGAGGAAGGAAAGGAGGGCGGGTGTCAGCTTGATCCGACTGCCTTCGTGGGACTCATGAAAGATGAGTTGGACATTTGTGGAAAGGCCAGGACCCTATTAGAAGCAGAGGCTGGATCCGAAGGCAATCCCCCTTATCCGGATGGCCCCCAGGAAGGAAAGTGGAACTTCGAAAAAGCAGCAGGCAGGGCGGCTGTTACTGTTGTGGTAATTGGGGGAACTGCAGTTGTGGTCTGTGGGTCCATGGGAGCTTCGACTCCCGTCATAGCAGGTGCCGCTGTGACAGCAGGAATGGCGGGTGGAGGAATGATGGTGAGTGACGCCATTCAGGGAAAGGTGAGTAGTTTGGAGGATTATGCGCTGTCTGTGGCCAGTGCAGAACTTATGTTCTTCACAAACCAGGCAATGACCCGCTTACTGTGACCGGGATGGGATTTGTCAGTGGAACAGTAGCCAAGGCTGCGGGAGAAGCAGCAGCTTGGGCTGCGCTGGATTACCTGGTGGCGGGAGAAGTGGACTATGAGCGATTGGCCAGAAATCTTGTAATCAATGTTGTTGTGGATTTGGGAACGGGCGTTCTAACTGGAGAGGCTTGGGAGAAACCGAGGCAGAGAACTATTGAGGGGGATTCTCATGCTGAAGAACGTATTTATGAACCTAGTCCAAAACATAACCCACAGGGAGGATGGGGAAGTGAGAATCCAATACCTAATAATGAAGTAGGGCAAGAATTATTAGATAATGCATATTCCTCATCAAAAAATAAGCAATTATACAGCATGTACGAAGGTGATATAATTAAGTTCCAGCCAGATAGTAGTTCGGGGAAGTGGCATGCTTATAAGGTTTCCAATACAGCCAAAGAGGTTCCAACAGATGTTTACAAAAAAATGTTAGATGATGGAGTTATAAGTAAAACTGATTATAACAAACTTATAAAAAACAATTGGTATTAGGTAAAAAGGAGGTATGATGAATTTACTTGGAAACAAAAAGGTGTTTGCAATTGAATTAAGTAAAGATATAGCCGCTTACCAAATGTCTTTATATATTAATGGCAAGGATATTTTGCAATTTAAAGCAAATGGAACCATTTATTCATACAGGTGGAGAGATTTTAATGATATTAAAGAATGGTTTCAAGAAAATCTGAAGTTTATATTACAAGATGATGAATTTCCTCTGGAAGTATCTGGAGATTCAGCGGCAGAACTTTGTGAACTTAGTTATAAAATGGATTTAGACGATATTGAGCAATACGAAAAATTACAAGATTGGATGTTTAGACATTCTTGGTTTTCAGCAAGGGCAGGTTCATTCTTAGCTGATGTCTATTTTAGAAAAGTGAAAGATAAAATAGAAATATCCTGGGATAATAGAGATACATTCAAAGAAGAGGGGATAGTGTATATTTACTCTAAAGGCAAAAGCAGTGTAGATATATGCCAATTTAGCGAAACAATTAACAGTTTTATTTCAGTCTACAATCAATTATAGTAATTTCTGCCCGGCTTTGCCGGGCGATGTTCCACGGTTGGGTGGCATCAAGCCACCCAACCTTTAACCAGCACACATTTCGACCCTACTATTTTTCTCAATTTTTGGAAAAATGTAGTTGTTTCACATCGGGTCAACGAGCCGATATATCTGGTTCATGGTACATCTTTTCGAGTTCGGCCGGAAAAGGGCAACACGGGCGGTCACGGCGCGTCACAAAGGCAAGAGAATTGCGGCGAGCGAGCGGAAGGAAACAACTCACGGATAAATTCGTCTGTCTGCCTGAAAATGATGGCAGGATTCTACCTGCATAGGTTTGTACCCGGTAGCTTCTCTGAAGAAAACCTGGAAATGGCTTAAAATTGTGCTTTTGGGCTGTAACAATGCAGGATACCAGCATAAAGTTTTTGGAGAATCCGCAAAAAGGTATTCAAAAAACAGGGGTATCCAGCATAACAATTTTGCGGCTCCGTCACCCGGAACAGTCCTCCTTTCATGGGCGAATTGTTCACCGTGAGTGGCAGAATACCGGAAATGAAAAAAGCTGGGTGCCACCAAGCCACCCAGAAGAAAATTTTTCGACCCTGAGAGGAATGTTGGCAGTAAGGATATGGTAAGAAATATGCAAGGAAAAAGAAATTGATTTCCAAGACGGTTCCATGGTAAAATGGCGCACACCAGGGGGGGTAAGGGGGAGGAAACACAGCGGAATCTTTAGAAAAAAACAGACAGCAGATACACATAGAAAACAGGAACAGCACATGCCGTCATACTTCATGAGGAGCGGCGGCGTGTGCTGTTCCTGTTTTAAAGACTGTTGATTAATTTCATGGCACGAATACCGTCCTTAACACCGCAGGTGTAAAGATAAGCGGTTTCTTTTGCATGACGTTCTGTGGTCAAATCGAAGAACCGGTTGATGGTTTTTCGCTCTTTTTTGGTCAGCCGTTTCAGGATTGCCTCCACCCGGTCTAACATCTGTGATTCTTCCTGCCTGCCGTCTGCCTTGGAATGGGACAGTTCCTGCCAGTGCAGTTCCATCCGTTCGTAGATGATATATTCTATCCATTCTTTCTCACTCATTGCGTTCACCTCCCTTCGCACCACAGAGGATACCGGAAGGCTCCGCAGAAGTCGATACCACAATGCACCAAACCAGAGGACAGATTTTAAAGCACCTTACACAAATCGGAAAATCCAGAGAAAAAGGACTTGAATCCGTTCGTAACCAGAGGTAACATACGACACACCTCGGAAGAGGAATAACCTGTAGAAACCTTTGGTTATAGGGACGGATAGGCTTTTCCCCCCTTGCGATGGCCCTAGCTTTTGCGCGTAAATCGGCATATAACGCTTATCAGTTGAGGTTGCCGGCGGCATCTGTGGCTGGAGATGGAGACAGGAAGTGAAGGAAGGATGGTAGTTGAGAAAAGAGAACATTATTTATGTGGGGATTGACCTGCATAAGGAAACCCACACAGCGGTCATGCTGGACTGCTGGAACCACAAGCTGGGAGAGATCACGATCGAGAACAAACCGGCGGAATTTCATAAGCTGACGAGAAAAGTCAGCCGGTTTGTAACAGAGGAAAAGACAGCCGTTTACGGCTTGGAGAACGCTTACGGCTATGGCCGCGCACTGGCAGTATGGCTGTTTGAAAAAGGATTCGTTGTCAAAGATGTAAATACGGCATTGTCCTATGCCCAGAGAAAAAGCGTCCCAATGTACCAGAAAAGTGATAGCTACGATGCGGAAGCGGTGGCGCTGGTGCTGATTAACATGTTGGACAGACTGCCGGATGCAATTCCGGATGATAAATACTGGACGCTGAGCCAACTCGTGAACCGGAGGGATAACATCAATATCCATCAGCAGAGATTAAAGAACCAGCTTCATGAGCAGCTCTGCATGGCGTATCCCAGCTATAAGAAATTCTACCAGGACATTGGTCGCCCAACTGCTTTATATTTTTTTCATGAGTACCCGTCACCGGTACACCTGAGAGGAAAGACCGCAGAGGAACTGGCAGGAGAACTGCGCCCGGTGAGCCACAATAACTGTTCTGTCAAGCGAGCGGAAAAGATACTGGAACTGGTAAAATCAGATGGAGAGACGTACCGGGACTGTCAGGAAAGCCGTGACATCATCACCAGAAGTCTGGCATATGATTTGGAACACTACCGGAAACAGATGGAGGAAGTGGAGGCGGCAATCGAAGCCATGCTCCCTGAGTTTGACTGTACCCTGATGACCATGCCGGGAATCGATATTATCACAGCAGCAAATATACTTGCGGAGATAGGAAACATTGACCGTTTTCCCAACGCAAAGAAACTGACGAAGTTCGCCGGAATCGCACCCATCAATTTTTCCTCAGCAGGAAAAGGGAAGGATGTGTGCCCAAAACAGGGAAACCGGAGATTACAGGCCATCTTTTATTTTCTTGCAATCCAGATGGTGCAGGTAGCGCCCAGCGGAACGCCGAGGAATGCGGTATTCCGGGAATATTTCCTGAAAAAGCTGGAGGAAGGCAAGAATAAATCCCAGGCATTAATCTGCATCGCCAGACGCTTGGTAAATATCGTATACGGAATGTTAAAGAACCACACGGAATACCGGGAGCCGGAGAGCAAAACAGGGGACGAAACTGTTTGAAAGAGGCCATAGGAATGCATAATGGAGAGAAGAACAGCAGAAGAAGGAATCCCCCTTGTTCTTTTTCTGCTTTAGTATTTAAAGATTTAGAACTGCCAGATCCTTAAGGACAGTCCGCTTTTTCCAAAGAAGGGATGGAAAAGGCGCAAAAAGCATAAGGGTTGAGTGTCTATGCCAAGGGGGGGAGTGAGGCTTTAAGCGATACTGATAACAATATCAGAAATATTGTTGATACACATGGTTTTAGAAGTGATTTGCCATTAACACCAGAACAAATAGAAGAACTAAAGGCCTATGCTAAAAAACTAGGATTTCCAGAAGATAAAATTTATATTGCAGATATGGTAACAAGCAGTAATACAGGAATGCTATATGATGAAATATTGTTAATTAATAATGGTGTATTACCAACAAATCTTCCAACAAGAAATCCTAATTCTTTAATAAGTGGACAGGGGACAATAGCTCATGAAGTTATAGGTCATTATGAAACTGCTATCAAAGGGACATCATTTAATCAATATGATATTATAAATAATGAGTTGGTTAGAAACTCTTATAATGCAGCATTGGATGAAGCACAAGCTAGTATCAGAGCGGCAAGATTTGCACCGGACTTAACATATGGGGAAAGGGCAATGTTAATCAGAGATGGTCTACAACGCTTAAAGCAAGAGGGATTAAAAATCAATGATGTTAGAGATGTTTTGGATATTTTAGAGAGGTAGATAAATGGAAACAGAATTTTTAATGGAAGTTGCATATATATTTAAAAATGGTGAAAAGGGTAAAAGAATAGTTGGTGGGGCCGACTCAAAATATCCAACTAATGATATAAGTTGGCTAAATTTTACGAATAGAAATGTAATGATAATGATAAAAGAAGAAGAGTTTATATTTAAAGTTAAAAAAGTTGATGTATTTCCATCAATAAGCGGTGCATTAAATATTGGTTTGACTTTGTATGAAGATACAAACTTTGATTCTATTAATATTGGGGATAAAGTATATAAGATTCAGGAGGTGGTCTAAGAAAAGATTCGCCCGGCTTTGCCGGGCGATGTACCTCATCTAGGTGGCCTCAAGCCACCCAGACTTTAACCTGCACACTTTTCGACCCTGGCAATATCGGCGGATTTGGAGAGCAATGCTTCCGTTCCACATCGGCCCAACGAGCCGAAATACCTGCTCCATGGTACATCTTTCCGAGCCAGGTCTTAAAACCGGCACACGGGTGTTCACGGTGCGTCACAGGGCTAAAAGATGGTGGGGAGGAATCACTTGACAGCATGCGGCAGGGATATCTGCTCTGTTTTATAGGAAAAACCCGGAAATCCGCCGGGGATTGCGATTGAATCAAAGGATTCCCCAGTCTGATGCCGGGAAATGCCTTAAAACCGTTGGTTTGGGCGAGATTAGCTTTGTCTGGCGGCATAAGTTTTTCTGGAATGAAAAAGTTATTCAAAAAACTGGGGTTTCCAGCATAACAAATTCGGGCTTTGCCACCCGGTAGTTTTCTTATTTTCAGCAGTATTTTAGAGACGCCGGGTGGCAGAATCCTGCACATTTAAAAAGCTGGGTGCCGCCAAGCCACCCATGAATAACGATTTTATCTCTTTTCGACCCATTGAAATCCGTTTGTCAGTAAGATTTCAGTAAGGAAAACGCAAGGGAATCGAAATTGACACTCCGGATAGTTCTATGGTACAATGGCGCACACCCGGGGGTTTAAGGGGGTAAAAACACATCGTTTTCCATACCCTGGAAAAACAGATATTGCAGAAGAACACTGCCAATTCTCCAGCGCCTTTATTATTATAGATTGGGGGAAGATGCTCTCAATAAGCTTTTAAATGGTTCTGATCTTGCACAGAGGTCAAGCAATTTTCCAAAAGTTTGGGTGGGGGATCCAGAGGAAGATAAAATTGCAATAAAAGATGGGTATAATGACTATATGGGTATAGTAGAGTAATAAAATTAAAAGGAAAAAAATGCTTACAAAAATCCTAAAATATTTATGCGGAAAAAATTATTATAAAATGGCAGTAATTATAATAAGCTTAAATTTTTTATTTGAGCTTGTTTTTAAATATCGTTTTGAATCAAAAATTGAGGTGTTCTATTTTATTATAGCAGTAATCATTTGTATTGGTATGATAAAAAAAATGATAAGAATGAGTAATGGAAAATATCTTCCCATTTTTTACAATTTTTGGCCTACTATAATATTAATCATAAGTTGCATAAGTTTGTTTCGATTATCTTTACTACCATTTGTAATATCATCATTTATAATTCTTTTACTTGGTGAATTTAAAAAAAAATATGTCAAAGTAATAGTTGTAGGCATTAACTTTATAGTTTTTATAATGTACTTATTAATTGGTGGTTTCTTTTTTTATGGTAATGATATGTTTAACACAACAAGAGAGAACATAGAAATTGTCTATTCCTCTGATAATAAGTATATAATGATCTTAGAAGTATGTAGCTTAGGTGCTACGGGGGGGTATGTAAACATTTATGTCGGAAGAAATATTGACTTTGGTATCTTGGGGTGTTACATGCCGAAGAAAATAAAGTATTGGGGCCTATGGGGGGAAAGACCAGAATTTTTCTTTGTCAACGATTGCTTTATAAGCATAAATGGGGAGATAATAAACATAAAAGGTAACAAATATATAGATGATTATTATAATCGAAGAGAATATTGAGTTAGTAACGAAACTTCTACAATAATTATATTGCAGATAAGGAAAGAGATAGATTATGGAGATAAAACTTACAGAAAATATAAAAATTGAAATGAATCTTCCGATTAAAAAAGTGGAAAGTTTTCAATATTCATGGAAACGAAGAAGCATAAAAGCCGCAACATCGTCATGTCAGATGAAATGAATTTTCTGGCAAAATCCTATGCGGCTGTCCGTGATGCGGCGTTTCCCGAAAGCGAATTTTTCTTCCCCTCGCCATCCGGCGGCCCCTACTCCGCCGGATGGATGCAGGGAAAGTTTAAGAGATTTTTTGCCTTATCGAAACCGGATGTTCCAAAAGACCTTCTTCCCTCAGTAAGAGTATACGATCTCAGGCACCGATTTGCCACTGCTGTTTTGAACCGGTGGCTTGACGAAAAGAAAGACCTCGGTTCCCGTTTGCCTTACTTACAGACATACATGGGACACAGGGATCTGGAAGCGACGGCTTATTACATCCATCTTCTCCCGGAAAATCTGATAAAATCGGCAGGGATTGACTGGGAAGGCATGAACCATCTGATTCCACGGGTGGAACTATGGGAAAAGTAAAAGACGAGCAGTTATTCACACTTTTGCGTGATTTTCTGTTGGTCTACCTGCCGAACCAACGGAAAGCGAGCAGTAATACCGTAAAGGCTTACAGGACAACCCTGAACCAGTTCCTTAAATATACAGCCGAGCAAAAAAATATCTCTGTACTGTCCGTCACCTCCGGGATGGTCACATATGAAATGGTGAACTCGTATCTTGACTGGCTTTCAGCAGAGAAGAACGCCGCTCCGGCTACGCGCAACAACAGGCTGGCGGCCATCCGGGCATTTATTTCCTATGCCGCAGCCTGCCGCCCGGAATATATCAGCATTGCAAGCGGGCTGGCAGCTATCGGAATCCAAAAAAATGACCGGTTTGCGAAAGTGGATTATATGTCGGAAGAAGCAGTAAAAATGCTTCTTGCAGAGCCGGACACCAGGACGGAGATCGGAGTGCGGGATCAGTTCCTGATGATCTTTCTGTATGATACCGGGGCGCGTATCCAGGAAGTTCTGGATGTGAAAATCTGCGACATTAAAGTTGACAGGACGCCGACTGTGACGCTTCATGGGAAAGGGAAGAAAACCAGGATAGTCCCCTTGATGAAAGATACTGTAAAACATCTGCAGAATTATATGAAGGTGTTCCATCCGGGCGAAACATGGATGTCATCGGAATGGCTCTTTTATGTGGAGCGCAAAGGAATCCGTAACGCCATGTGCGATGATACGGCAAGGCTCCGGATTCAGAAATACGCCGCATCTGCAAGGGAGAAATGCCCGGATGTCCCCCTGAATGTCCACCCCCATTTGTGGAGACATACGAGGGCCATGCATTTATACCAACACGGCATGGATTTAACTTTAATCTCGCAATGGCTTGGACACAAACAGCTTGAAACCACGCTGATTTACGCACACGCAGATACAGAAGCGAAAAGGAAAGCAATCACGGAGGCAATGGCTTCTGATCCTTTCCTTGAAGCGGAGCCTGTTAATTATACCGTCAGTGATGAGGAAATCCTCAAACGTCTTTACGGTCTATGATGGACCTAAGATTATCCCGAATTATTCTCCCTAAGCGAGAGATTTAGGAAAGCTGACCGTGTAAATGACTAAAAAGTTATCCCGAATATTTCTCTAAGAAATGCCGCTATTACTGGCTTTCTTTGATGTATTCGGGATAATCTGACTTTCGGTATAACCGCTAACGCGTACTCGTGAAATAGCGTCTCATTTGGCACTTGACATTTTATATAATTTCACTTATAATAAGTTTACTTATAAAAGGAGGCGGTATTATGTACATTTACAAAAAATCTATTACAGGTAAAGCCGACATTCAAAAAATCTGGGAACTCTATTCCGATGTAACCAAGTGGAGTCTATGGGATGAAAGCGTAAAGTCTGTTCGGCTTTCCGGCCCTTTTTGCGCTGGCACCCACGGTGTCATGGAAATGGAGCATGGGCCTAATTTGCCTATTGTGCTGACCGAGTGCGAAGATAAAAGAAGTTTCACCACAAAATCTGAACTTGGCCCTATCACAGTTACATTTGGACATCTCTTGAAAGAGGATGCAAATGGTGTTACTATTACTCATACCGTTACCATTGAGGGCGGCGAAGAAAACCAGATGAAAGGTATGGGGGAAGGTATCACAGCAGGAATACCGAATTGCCTGCAAAAGCTCCTTTCCACATAATAGGGTATTATGAAGTTTGCAGGATGTAAAAATCACAAGGAAAGTATTGGGCTGCTTTTTTGGCAATCATCTATGCTTTGGCAGAGAAAAATCAAACAAGCGTTGCAACCTTATGACTTAACCCATACGCAATTTGTAATTCTTGCTGTAATTGAAGAATTGTCTGAGCAAGAAATTTGTATTACACAAAAGAAAATTTCTGATTTCTCTATGATTGATGTTATGACAGTTTCTTCTACTGTCAGATTGCTTGAGAAAAAGGGCTTGATTTTCCGCACACCGCACAAAACGGATACCCGTGCAAATTCTATTTCAAATACTGAACAAGGAAGAAATTATTTAAGAAAAGCTGTAATAGCAGTAGAGAGCGTTGATAAAGAGTTCTTTTTTGCCGATGTGGAAAATAATGCGCAATTTCGACTTTTTCTAACTGATTTACTACGCAAAAATATGGAATGAAATGGGTCGCCCAACGGCATATAAAAAAACCGTTGTTTCGGCGGCTGATATCTGTGCGCCTGAACAAAATACAGGTAGCCTTGCGGCGGTTTTGAAATAACAGATTTCAAGCCGCCGCTTTCTTTTGAAAAAGGGAAAACGGAGGGTGTGTTAAAGTCATCCATTTTTAAGGACACGGCGGTACCCAGGAGGTATTGTTATGTCCTTTTATATTTTGTCTCCCTCTAACTTGTCAAAAAAAGCCCGTCCCCATTGAGGGACTGCCCCGCAGTAAGTTGCGAAAACAGTCTTTTCCTGTCAGCTCCCCTACATAGCTTCACGCCTGAAACCAGCCAGTACCTAAACAAGAATAATGCCGTATCTGTCCGCGTGGCATTGCGCCATGCGGACATTTTTATATCCCACTTCTGGCCATCGTGGCCAGAGGCTGTGGGGAGCTGCTCCCCTGGATGCCGCTCCCCGCCATCCCCTCCATTTCGATCTGCTGACCCGTCAACCGCCCAACATCGAAATGGAGGCAACTATGAAAACCATCATTCTGAACCACTACTACCCCCACCTGACCGAGCGCGTCATGCTGGAGGTGTCTGACGAGATCGCCGTGACCCTCTCCATTGGTGGCCGTTTGTGCGACAGCTACAAGCGCCGCAAACGGGAACATGACGAGTGTTCCCTGGACAGCACCCCCGGCTTTGAGGCAGACGTGACCTTTCCGCCGCTGACCCCGGAGCAGGTGATGGAGGACAGGGAGAACCGGGCCGCCCTCTATGCGGCCATTGGCCAGCTCCCGCCCGTCCAGGCCCGGCGCGTCTACGCTCACTACATACTCGGCATCAGCAGGGCCGACCTTGCGCGGGCCGAGGGCGTGGGGATCAGCCGGATCAGCGGCTCCATTGACCGGGGCTTGCTGAACCTGAAAAACATTTTGGAAAATTCCATTTAGGAGAGAGGACTTTCCCCCTCTTTTCCGCCTGATAGGTGAGGAGGGACAAGCCCCTCCCGCTGACAACTGAATACACAGTATTTCAGATACAAAACCCGCGTGATAGCGGCAAAAGGCGCGCCGCCAGGATGGAACGCTCCGAGGAGGTGAAAATAGGAGCTGACCGAGCGATCAACGTAAGCCTTTGACCCGGCTGTGGCAAGCCGGGCGCGAGGACAGCGCGGGGGATAATGAAACTTGCTCACGCCCTCCCACAGACTTGAGGGGGAGTCCCTGCGGTATGCGGCAATCGGTACGGCGGGGCTATGCAGCCGAGGCCATCGGCGGTCTGGAATACTCCCCGCGCCGGGGATGCGTGGCAAATACGGCGCAGTATAGATGCAATCAAGGGGGCCGCCCCAGCCGGGGCGTTCTGTCTTGCGACAGCCCAAATTAGCCCGGCGGGGCGGCCCCTGGCCTTTGCAGATTGAAATGGAATACAGTCCCCTCCTGCTTCTGGCCATCCTGGCCAGAGGTGGGGGGAGGTCAAAGGGCGGCGGTTTTTCTGCCGCCTTTTGACGTTTCCCCACAGGACAGCGGGAAACTGTATGCAACCGTTCACCGATTTGTAAAGGAGGCTCCGATGGCAGAAACAAGAATTACTTATCACAAAGAGGTCAAGACGGCTTCTTTTCAGGGCAGGCCCATCACGCTGGAAAACCTGACCCCTATCCTGTCCCCCAAGGCGCAGGACAAGCGCAAGCGGGAAATTGAAAGCTGTCTTTTCGAGGTCTTTATCAAGTACACGCCGGGCCGGGCGCAGATGGTCTGATACAAGGCATCCTTGTGGAATAGGGCTACCCGAGGTATAATATGGGTGTAAGGTTTGGTAGCTCCTGAAACGGAAAGGAGTACCAAATGAACATTCGGGAAGATGCAATTTACGGACGGCAATCGGTAGACCGCAAGGACAGTATCAGCATTGAAAGCCAAATCGAGTTTTGTAAGTACGAGCTGAGAGGGGGTAATTTTCGCCAGTACACCGACAAGGGCTATTCCGGCAAGAACACTGACCGCCCTAAATTCCAGGAGCTGATGGCCGACATCAAGCGGGGCCTGATTAAGCGGGTGGTGGTCTATAAGCTGGACAGGATCAGCCGCTCCATTCTGGACTTCGCAACCATGATGGAAACATTTCAGGCATACAACGTGGAGTTTGTGTCCTCCACGGAAAAGTTTGACACGTCAACCCCTATGGGCCGGGCCATGCTGAACATCTGCATCGTGTTCGCCCAACTGGAACGGGAAACCATTCAGAAGCGGGTGACGGACGCTTACTATTCCCGTTGCCAGCGCGGTTTTCACATGAGCGGAGCGGCCCCGTTCGGTTTTCAACTGGAACCCACCACCATTCAGGGCATCCGCACAAAGATGATGAAGCCCGACCCGGAAACGGCGGACATCGCCCGGCTGATGTTTGAAATGTACGCCCAGCCCTCCACCTCGTTCGGGGACATCGCCCGGCACTTCGCGGACGAGGGCATCCTGATTTATGACAAGGATCTGACCCGTGGCTTTATCTCCCAAATGCTCCGCAACCCCATTTACGCCCAGGCCGATCTGGAAATGTACGAATTTTTCAAAAGCCAGGGGACGGTAGTTATCAACGAGGCGGCGGACTTCGCGGGGACAAACGGCTGTTATCTCTACCAGGGCCGGGACGTACAGGCGCGGAAAAACAAGCACCTGAAAGACCAGATCCTTGTGGTGGCCCCCAGCGAGGGGCTGGTATCGGCGGATGTATGGCTCCGCTGTCGGAAAAAGCTGATGGCAAACACCACGTTCCAGAACGGGCGCAAGGCGAAAAATACCTGGCTGGCCGGGAAAGTGAAGTGTGGCCGTTGTGGGTACGCCTTAATGAGCGTGGGGAACCCGTCAGGCGTTCAATACCTGCGATGCTCCAAGCGGGCGGACAACAAAAGCTGTCCGGGCTGTGGGACGCTCCGTACAAGGGAATTTGAGCAGTTTATTTACGGTGAAATGGTAAAAAAGATGGCTCAATTCCATACCCTGACGGGCAAGCGAGAAACGGTTAATCCCAAGCTCACCGCCTTAAAGGTGGAATTGGCCCATGTGGAAGATGAAATCGAAAAGCTGTTGAATACCCTGACCGGGGCCAGCGCGGTTTTAATCTCCTACGCCAACACCAAGATTGAGGAATTGGACGCACAGCGGCAAACGCTGTCAAAGGAAATCGCGGCCCTGTCTGCGGAGAGTATGTCGCCGGAACAGATTGAGCGGTTATCGGTGTATCTCAACCGCTGGGAAGAGATTGACTTCGATGACAGGCGGCAGGTGGCCGACAGCCTTATTTCTCAAATCCGCGCCACGGGTGAATGTGTCGCCATTGAGTGGAAAATCTGACTTTTAACTATTCATCGCACTTGACTATGGGCTGTATGCCCTTGTCAAGAGATGTAAACCAGATTGTCATGCACAGCTTCAGTTGATTGGGTACATAGATGTAACAATACCGTGGAATCCTATCCTATGTTATGATAGCTATGTAAAGCTTTGGAACGTGAAATGAGAAGATACAAATTTTGTTTCAAGGATGTATAACAGGAATGGAAATAAATAGTGTAGGTGGAATTGATCAAGTGTTTTTAAAAGTAACATCAGCATCCAGCCAGTTGGATAGACAGAAATTCAGCAGCTCTTTTCAAAATCCTAAAATGACCTATGGAGAAGCTGTTAGACAGTCTGTACAAAATGAAGGGGGACAGGTAATAAGGAATCAGGAAAGTGATAAAATAATAGGATACCCCGCAATACGTGACGAGGAGACTGCCTAGCAATTTGCAGAAAGGATGGCAGAAAATTTGGATATTAGTATAATTCCTGACATTGAAACAGGCAGGCCCAATTTAGTTTGGAATGCGAATAGGGAAAGAAGTTACATCACTTTCTGAAGATGAGTACAGTATATTATTATGGCCTATAGGAAATAAAATAGGAACTCGTATAAAAGTAAAAGGGCAGGATTTTTACAAAATAGGAGATTTTATGACCTATATGGGAAAGAAAATAGTTATTACAGAAGTAGATGGTCAATTCAAACAAGGAGAGCTGATATTCTTATATACGTTGGTAGATATGCCTATCAGGGAAAAGTCTTGTAATAGCAGTTATTCAGCAGGATTTTATACAGTAATTGATACGATGGTATTCAACACCATCGGCTCTGTTTATAGAGGTACAAAAAACGTCAAAGGAAGGATAAAATGGGAAGAAGTGTAGAGCAGGAGGATTATATTAAAAAATACCGGGAAGAGCGTATCAATAAAAATGAAGAAGTATTAAAAAATAACGACGAGGAAATAAGAGCGGAGTATTTTTTTATATTGGATAACTTAATCCAGGAGCAGTTAAAATGTTAGAATAAAAACGAACAAAATAAAATAAAGCACATATCGCTATGCCGTTTGCTTAGTAGCAGTTATACCGAAAGTTATGAATCCTATCTCTGGATAAGCAATTCTCAGCTTTATTATGATAATAATAAAAGTTATACTTATTGGAAAACGTCTTTTATTTACGATAGTTTAGATAAGGACATGATTGAAGTGGAGCGGCTATTTAGAAAGAAGTTCATACATATAGAGGCTTACGAACTATTTATATAAAAGAAAAAATTAATTTTAGATGATTGGATTTCATTTAAAAAACTATTTTGTAATTTAGCAAAGGAAAGCAAACAAAGTATCATAAATAGCTCTTTGCAAGTGGAAGATGAAATCTTAATTTTGTATGGAGATTATATGGAGCGTCTGGAGGTGATTGGACGCATAGAAATTATAGAAGGAGGGGGACATGAATAAGAGAAGTTCTTTCAGCATGAGTAATAGATTTAATGGTTATGGCGATAAGATTTATATAAAAGCAATTGAAACAAAAACATATATGCCATTATCTCAGAAAGATGTTCGACGAACACCTGATTTTTCTGGTTTGGTTCCTAAAATGTTAGGAATAAAGTCAGTTGTAATTGGACCTAGAAATATGAATGATAATGTCATGACATCTTTGGGGGGTGAGGCAATAGCAAATAAAGTGATTATAGAAAAAAATAAGTTATCCGAAGGGTATTCAACCAATGTTCAGATTGCTGGTTTGGGAATGTCAACAGGCTCCTATCTAGAAAATAAATCATTTGGTAGTGATGTTTCTATACATTAATCCAGGTATTCAGCCTGGTTGGGAAAAGCAGACGAATGGAGAATGGAAATATATAAATGAATCAGGAGCTTATATAAAAGGAGAATGGAAACAGTATAAAGGAAAATGGTATTATTTAAATACTGACGAGTATATGTTGACTAATTGGAATAAAATAACAGGAAAGTGGTATTATTTCAAGCCAGGTCAGGAGAATGGTTACATGGTACTTGGCTGGCGAAAGATAGAGGATAAATGGTATTATTTTGAAAAAGAAAGCGAGGCCGGGTACATGGTACTTGGCTGGAAAGAGATAGATGGAAAATTGTACTATTTTGAAGAAGAAGATGAAGCTGGCTACGTGACAGATGGTAAAGAACCGATAAACGAAAGTGATGTAGATGATTGGATGAGCTGCGTTGAGGAGATTGGAAAATGATATGTAAATAATGTAAATACATATTTAAATAATGTAAATACATATTTAAATAATGATAATCAAGGACAGAGAAAGGGTTATAGCGGTGATATATTAGGCAAAACAGTATATGATGATTGTTCATCCTATGTATCTTCTTGTTTAGTATATTTAGGTATTATTACGTCTACACAATATAATTCCAGGGCTTACAACAAGGACGATCCCGACTATAAGCCGTCTCTGGGATATGCATTATAGGGGGCTGGCTTTGTATGGCATAAGTTTGATCAAAGTTATATTCCTCGAAAAGGAGATATATCAGTGCAACATAATAACTGTCACCATGTAGAAATAATTGATGGATATGATAGTGTAACGGGTAAAGTTACGATTTGGTCATTGGGAAAGTTTATAAAAAGTTACCTGCAACTAGAACAATCGAAAATCTGCAAAATAGAATGTCTGGTTATTGGAGGAAAGAGAGTTGATAAATAGAATTTCTCAAAAGGTATATTGTATTATTCTTATCGTTATTATTCTAGTCAGTGGCTGCAGTGTATCAAAAATAAGTCAAAACAATGAATTAACGTATAGTAATGATAAGAATGAAAACCCCAAAAAGATATTATCAGAGGAAGAAAAAGAAAGAATCGAAATCCTGACTATCGCGTTGAATCGTGCATCGGGTTCTTCAATTATAGATTTTCTATCAGATAATGCTGTCTGTAGTGAAGACACGCAAAAAAACATTGAGATACAGGCAAACTTTCTTAGTGGACTTGCCAATGCAAAACCTAGGGATAGACTGACAGATATGCTTCAAAATAATGTCCAATGTATTGATGAGGAGGGCATGAGTGCTACCTTTGATGAAATTATGACGCTAATTAGTATGGCAGGCATGGTTCCGGCTAAGGGATTAGAGAATTATTTGAAAAATAATTATGCGGAAGCGGAAGTGAACAATGAACTTATAACATTACCTATCCTGGAAGAAGGGGAATCTGTTTTAGAGTTTGAGATAAAAGAAGTGCTCTTGCTAAATGATGGTTATATAAGCGTTTTGGGAATAACAAAATCTGAACCAGACTATGGAATGATATACTCTTTTGAGTTGTCCTTAAAGCCGGATAAAAGCAGTATTTTTGGTGGATATATAATGCAACGGTTTATAAAAAATATAGCAGATGCCCCAGGAAATCAAAGAATAGGCGCAGACCAGATTATTCAAACCTCTTATGTAAAACCGGAATCTAAGAGCGATAATCCTTATGATTATATATTTGAATTTGATCATTATTTATACCAGATGCCATTCCCGGTAAAGGAGTTAATTAGAAATGGATGGAGTATGGAAGAAATTGGAGAACTTGATGTCGGGGGGAGGAAAAGAGTTTGTTTACAAAAGGCAGGGCAGAAGGTATCTTTCATTTTATGGAATTATGGTAAAGAGCCGTGCGCTAATGAAGGGGGGGATGTTGTATGGATGAAAACGAATGAGTCTGGTAACTGGGCAAATGTTGAGTTTAATGTGGATGGAATATCCAAAGGTACAAAAAAAGAAAATTTAACAAATTATGCTATACGTTTACGTTCACTTTGGGAAAACGACTATTATGGAAGAAGAGATCCACTATATGGAAATCACTATGGATTTGAGGTTTTTTTTGAAGGCGATTCCGTGGCGGGTTTTGAGATGGGATATGCACCTAATCCCATAGACAGGAGACAGAGAGTGATTCAATTGACTGGGGAATGGAGGAACAATCCGGTTATAGAAGCTCCCTATGGAAGCGTAATAGATGTTTCCGCTGGGCACATTTACACAATCGATATTGATGGAGATGGATTAGAAGAAACGATTGATATTAGGTATCTCGATGAGGTTGACTGGGGGAAACATGCATTATGTGTAATTATTAATGGTGAAGCTACCCAAGTGGTGGAAGGAGAAACAGGAATCCTATGTGATAATGTAATGATAAAAATAATTTTAAAAGATGGTAAGTGGATTCTTGAAATTAAGGGGGAAGATGTACCTGGAAATGAAATTGTAAAAGAGTTTAATTTGAAAAAGAGAAACTGTGAAATCAGAACAATAGTGATTAATGGTATAAAAATCAAATGATACAGACATATGAAGTAGCGCAGGCATTCCAAACAGTAGTGGAGGTGCTATAGCCATCAAGAATCAAAGCTGTAAGTTCTTGTGGATTAGATTTGTGGTTTGAGTAATAGAGGTAGTGTTAAATGGTAAGCGCCAAGTATCAGGGTGTCCCCAATACATTTGCCCCGACACCAGCCACTGATGTCAGGGTTGTTAGCTTGTTACTCTGATTTATTGCTACATGCTATCCTCGCTTTTTCGCTCCATGGCGCAAGATTCGCGAGTTCGGCATCGCTTGTATCGGTACTTGGGCGACTATCCAGCAGGTACTTCAAATAGCTGTATGGATGAAGTCCGTGAGCTTTCGCCATTTCTACCATGCTATAAACTACCATGCTTGCGTTGGCTCCGCCGGACTGTCACTGAACAACCAGTTCTTGCGTCCCAGGGTCACCGGTCTGATCGAGTTTTCCGACGGATTGTTGCTCAGGCTGCACCGTCCGTCTTCGAGATATGTCATCAACGTGTCTTTTCGATTTCGGATATAAGTCACTGCACGATCCATATGGCTGCCCTTTTCCGGCCTCTGTGCATCCAGCCAGCGGATAAAACCTTCCACTACCGGTTTTTCATCTTTCAGGCGACGCTTGTATATCTGGGTATAGGACAGTCCTTTTGCTTTATAGCCCCTCTCGTATTCGAACAGCTTGTTACAATACAGGACACCCTGGACTGCCGGATGGCTGTAGTCCTTATCATGACCGTTTGGAATGGCCTCGATCAGATATCTCCGGATATGTGCATAACAGCAGCACCGGCGTATCTTCTTTAGCTTGTTATAGCCACTGTATCCATCCACCATCACATACGTGCCGTCATCGATTCCTTCCAGAAAGCCGACCGCATTTCCTCCTGCCCTGGTCTCTGTGTAGTGATACAGGATGATAGGCGGCAGCCGGTCTTCTCCGGAACGCATCAGCCAGACGTAGGACTTGCTCTGGGGCCGGCGGTCTGGTTCCTTTAACACCTGGATGGGTGTTTCGTCTGCCATAAGATAGTGTCTTTTCAACAGCTGTCTGTGAAAGTAGTCATACACCGGCTGCAGATAATCCTGTGCGCAGGTGATGATCCAGCCGGCCATCGTAGTCCGGCTGATGCTGACACCAAGAAGTTCAAAGCCTTTTTCCTGTCGGGACAGAGGGAGCGCATCTGCATATTTCTCGTACATGATGTGGGACACCAGTGAGGAAGACGCATAGCTGCCAGGGATCAATGCAGGGACTCCTTCGTCTTTGATAAACTGTGGATCTTCTGTTTCTTTGCAGACGTGGCAGCCATATGTGGTCGCGATATAGATGACACGTTCCAGCTTCGCCCGGGTATACCGGATCTCGGTCCGGATCTCCTCGTGACCGATCGGGACCATCCGGCTCTTACACAACGGACAGTGCTTTTGCTCCTCGGTCAGGGTATCCACCTCCACACGGCAGACTGGGAGATCAGCAAACATCTCGTCATAACCCGCTTTGGGCTTACGTTTCTTCTTACCGGTATTCGGTTCAATGAATTCCTCCTCGGATACAGTCTCCGAAAACAGGTTCATCTGCCCGGGAAGATCATTCCGTTTCTCGCTGGAACTGCCAAAAAGTTTCTGCTTGAAATACTCGAACTGTGCCTGCAGATTTGCAATGATCCGGTCCTTTTCGTCATCCCTGGCATTGCGTTCTTCCAGCATCCGCTGCAGAGACCGGATCAGGTCGTTCTGGGTACGGATGGTCGTATTCAGTTGTGAGATCGTATCCTTCAGTTCCCTGAACTGGATATCCTTAGTGCTGGGTGCCATGGACTTGCCACTCCTTTTCTTATTACTGGTATTTTACCAGAAATCATGAAAAAAAGTGAATCCTGCTAGAGCGCAGTCTCGTCATAATGACGGTGGATAACTTTCCAGGATTTTCGGATCAGCACCAGAAAACGAGCTTTCAGCCACAGGATAAGCCTTTGGATCTGCGACATATCAGGCTAAAAGTGGATTCCTGAGAACTTATCCGCAAACTCCCAAAACACGGATTTGTTATCCACGATCCCGGATGAGAAACAGCTCGAAAAATTCAGCAATTTCACAACGGATCTTTGTCAGGCCTGGATCGCTTTGGGCTGTTCGATATCAAGCCCGCTGAGCAGCCAGTCCAGCTGACGCCAGGTAATGGCCTGAGCTTCCGAGCTTTTTCGTGG
>OCAS01000704.1_pt1 | contig 24057 bp, 27 predicted proteins | sample 1550751 | NCBI WGS metagenome assembly OCAS01 (sample SAMEA2580301, study PRJEB22360) | human gut metagenome | biome: human gut; feature: human-associated habitat; material: faeces | place: Denmark | collected 2008/2010
ATGAATCTTTTGCGGCGTACCATTGCGGAAAACGAATCATAAAGGACGAAAAAAGAAACGCTGATAATAGCCGATAGAGGTTTTGAAAGTTCCGGCGTCGCATTCTCGTGACTTCAGTCGTGAGTAAGACGCCTCAAATGCCGGAAATCGCCATTCCCCGCCATAATTACCACAGAAAGGAGGCTGCCGTATGAAACTCAGCATGACGTACCGCGTCAGAACCAGAGGCTTTAACCATATCTTCGATGAGACCGTCCGTCTGTACCGTCAGGCAGTCTCCTTCTTCGTGGATGTTTGTCTTACGGAATGGAACCTGATATCCACCGGAAAGCTTCAGAAGGAACGGGTAAACCTGGTGGAATCACTTACTGTCAGGACCAGGCAGAATCCAGCAGTGCCATATGATTTCTCGGCCGCGTTCTACAAGTTCCCCAGTTACTTACGACGTGCTGCCATTGCGGAAGCACTGGGCAAGGTATCTTCCTACCAAAGCAACCTGGAAAACTGGGAGGCAGCGGAGTCGGAGAAACGCGGCGCGAAACCGTCGCTGCCGCAGACAGGCTTTGTGTATCCGGCCATGGACCGTTCCGGTATGTTTATCCGTACCGGTATGTATCAGGCGGCGGTAAAAGTCTTTATCCGAAACACCTGGGACTGGGTTCTGGTGGATCTTCGAAAAAGTGATGTGGATTACATCGAACAGCACTGCAAGAACTACAAGGAATGTGTCCCGACCTTACAGAAACGCGGGAAGAAGTGGTTTCTGGACTTCGCATTTCAGACAGCCGTAAAACTTCCAGATACCGATATCCGAAACACCCGTATCCTGGCAGTAGACCTTGGGCTTAACAGTACGTGTACATGCAGCATCATGACTCCGGAGGGCGCGGTCCTTGGCAGGGGATTTCTTTCCCTTCCGGGAGAATACGACTCCCTGGAACATGCGGTAAGCCACATCAGACACGCACAGAAACTCTGTGCCCGTAAAACACCGGGACTCTGGAAACAGGCAAAGGGCATCAACGATGACATTGCGGTCAAGACCGCCCGGTTCATCGTGGATACGGCCATAAAGTATGACGTGGACTGCATTGTGATGGAATACTTGGATCTCGCCGGAAAGAAGCGCGGCAGCAAGAAGCAGCGTCTCCACCTCTGGCGGGCAAAGTATGTACAGACCATGGTAACGGACAAAGTACACCGGAACATGATCCGGACAGCCCGAGTCTGTGCCTGGAATACATCCAGACTTGCGTTTGATGGAAGCGGCAGAGTCATGAGAGGCAAGGAAGCAGATCTTCCAAGCTACAGCCTCTGCCGGTTTCCGACCGGGAAGCAGTACAACTGCGACCTGAACGCGAGCTATAATATCGGCTCCCGGTATTATATCCGGGAACTCTTAAAGACCCTTCCGGCAACGGCGGGGCAGGCAGTTACGGCAAACGTACCGGAACTGGCCCATAGAAGTCAGTGTACCTTATCCTCGTTAATTAAGCTGAATGCGGCACTTGCGGCATAGTGCCAGAAGACAGCTGAGTTCAGCCTGTATGGAGGAAGGGCAGCCCGGGAGTCCTAAAGACTCCAACCGGACAGGAAATCCGGCTATCGGAACACTTTCATGACAGGGCTTTCAGGAACGGGATCCAACTGGATACCGGAAGCTCGTGACTTCAGTCATGAGAGACGACTTCACTCAAGAGCGTGTGGATTATTACACGCAGCGCTTTGACACAACAGACACATTCCCCAGGGCGATTGCATTTTACTGTGCTGAAGGCATTTCTGTTTTGTTGGACGGCCACCACAAGGCTTGTGCCGCCACGCGACTTGGGCGGCAACTTCCCTGTATCACGATTTTTCCGTTTGGCGGCTACTTCTATGCACAGGCAAGGTCCAGCTCTACGCCTGTCCCGGACCGCGCGTATTTTGGTCCCTTTACCGTTTCCATATCTCAGTTACCCGCCAAGATACTCCCTGCAAAGCCTTGGCAGCAAACTATCGACACGCGCCCAGCCCCTTACTCGGGAAACCTAATCCGCGACTCAAAACTCCCCCAGGAATTCATTGACGCAGGGCGCAATTATCCAACATGGTATGAGTTTGGCATTACGACCGTAGCGGACATTGGCAAGGTTACCGATGACGATTTATCTTTGTGGTTGGAAAACCCACTCAAGTACAGTCCTCAGCTTCGGGCCGCACTGATCTATCTTAGATGCCACTGTGATCCTCAATTGAAAGAGGTGGCTATGAAGTGTGCTGACTCGTCCGACCGCTGGAGCAAACTGCGTGAAGCGGCTTTTAACCATTTAGCTGCGCTCAAAGGCGATTCAGAGGTGGAGCAATACTTTATCGGGTATTTTGTTGATGTTGAAACCGGTTATGAATCGGATGTGTTGACCGACATAGCAAATAGTTTTTGGTCTTGATATATGGGCTTGGGAAAGAAAACTGGCTTTAGATGGAGAAGTTTTAGAAAGTCCAATCTGGGAAGAAGGAATTCCAACTGCTCTTTCTGAAATTATGGACAAGCTTTGTGACGCTTTGGACGAATAAAAAAGAAAAATTCCAATTTATCGTGCTACAAAATATTCAGCTTTTTTCACCCATTCTCTTTTTATTTCCCACATGGTTGCCTGGGTGCTAAGATGTGGATGTACTTCACCTTCAAAAGAACAGCTGATATCAAAAATATTTTCCCAGCTTTTCCGTTTTTCTTCTTCAGAATATACCGCTGAATCGTCAATAGGAAAAATAATTTCGCCATCGTTTAGGACACAGTGCCAGTAATCAAAATCAGAAAGTAAAACTAGGTTGTCCGGGACCTCAATCGTCAGTAAGACAACAGGTGTACCTTTTTCTCCCCAATTACGTCCATGCACACGCATATCCGGTCGTTTCCGCATGCCTTCCCATTGGTACCAGGCCCACACGGGGAATATAACGCTTTCTGGTGGTTCACCTATACGCTTTTTCATTTGCTCTGCCATCCACAGATAAGAATTTTCAAACCAATCCGTCGCAATGAAATTTTTGTCTGCCCTGAGCACTCCGGTTTGTTCCATTTTTTCATATGCACGTTAAGTCAGTTTACAAGGAACTACACGCAGACCACGAAACAGGGGCTGCTGACAACAAATAAAGGCTGAGTATCACGCACCGGGAAAGTGCGAGATATTCAGCCTGTTTTGTTGTCCGGGGTTTCCAAAGGGTATCCCTTTGGCACACGACTTTGCTTGCAAAGTGTAGTGTGTTATACGCTCTGTCGGCGTTGCCGTGAAAACGCCATTGCCGCCGGGGAGGGCAAGGGCATTTGAAACGGCAGGAAAACAGGGCTGTGATTGCGTGGCGTAGAGCCGCAAGAGCAGGGCTGGTTTCGTCAGCAGACAGGGCGTATATGAAAGCCTCCGTCCCTCGTCCTACGCCGAACTTAGGGACAAAACATCCCGAACTTGTGGACACACTCCCGGAAAAATTGAAATGGGCGGGAAGTCGTTTTAGGGCTTTCCCGCCTTGATTGCCCATTAGCAAAGTCGGGCAGGACTGTCAACGGCGGCGCATTTATGCGCCGTTCATCTTGACCGTTGACTGGCTCGGCTGGTTTTGCTATCTCCTCGATAAATGGGAAATTGAGCTTATCTAATATAGTCAGCGTCTAAAAGCGGTATCGTTTCCGGATTTTGTTTTACCCATGCGATGGCACAGCTACATAGTACTGTGGTCAGGTTGTCATCTATAAAGCCTTTATCTCCGTTATCTTTTAAAAGATGTACTAAAAGTTCTGCGGAGCTTAAATCGTCTCCACTAAACCCATTACCTAATTGGACATATCTCAAAAAAGCGTCCAACATTTTTTTAAAATCTTCATCCCAGTTAATACAACCATTATCTAAAAATTCATACTCTATTCTTCCAGCAATTCTAATAACTTCTCCTTGTACCGTTTCCGCTTTTCCCTCTGGCGGAACAAGCAAATCCCAAAACGATTGAAATTCTTCTTTCTCTGTCATTGTAATCTCCTCCATAAATCCATATTTGTTGTTCTCTTATTTCCTCCACCGCTGGGGGTTCGGATTTTTCAGCAAGTCTGACTTCTGTGCAATCTTTTTCAGCCACTTCTTTTCTTCCTCGGACAGCTTCTTCAAATTCAATTTGAGCCGCTTGCAGATAAACGCCAGCGATGCTTGCTTTGACGACAAGCGGCGGGTGGTAGACTTGATGATTACCACCATAGCAGCCACAAGCGACAGTTTGAATATCACATGGAAAATCTGACGGGCGTAACCCCTCCCGTCAGATACCTACTCTGTGTAGTCCCTTGTAAACTGTACTTTTATGCTGTATTGACTACAAAAGCATGATACACCTCACTGAAATCTTCCGAATTATCTATTATTCTACCATAAAAAATAGAGCCGGTGTAAAAAATCACACCAACTCTATCCAGACATTCATTCTTCATTTTCCGGGAATCCAAAGATCAGAGAAAATTCCACTTCATCACTGCCGGACCATCTGTTGACGCTGATATGATCCGCCACAGCCATGACCATCCGCATCCGTTTCTGGGTGGCCGTGATATCAAACCCGCACCGACCGGTAAAGACCGCGGTAATATCGTGAAAGTGATCCTGCCGGATAGTCAGTTTGGCACCGACCAGTTCTGCAAATCCCTTCAGGATCGGCAGAAGTGCTGCGTCAAACCACGTCCGGAAATCCCGTACCGCATCATCAACACGTTTCTGACGAACTTTTTCAATGGCTTTCATGGCGGCCGCAGCTTCTTCTTGTGAGAGGTTTTCTGCCATGGCCGCTAAATTACCGGCCTGATCCGTACCGGTATAATCAAATTCCAACACATCATCATTTTCCAAAGTTTCATTCTGTTCCATAAAGTATCATCTCCAAAGATTTATATATTGTTCTTTAGAACAAATATAGCATATAAAGGATTGGAAAGAAACGCTTTTCGTTCGACTGGATTCGACAAAAAACGACAAAAAAAATAGAGGATCATAGGGATCCTCCTATTCGAGATAAGCCTTGAGGGCTTTCATCAATCTTTTCTGTTCATCCGGTGGAAGAGTACGGATTGCTTCCGGCAGACCATTCGCCAGTCCATTCACGGAATGTGTTACAACATCAACTAGAAGAGTATCTGCAGAAACATCCAAAGCATTTGCGATGGCAACAAACGTATCTAATCTTACAGTTTTCATACCGCGTTCAATGACGCTGATGTGCGTTGAGCTGAGATCGACAAGAGCAGCCAGATTTTCCTGTGTCAAACCCTTTGCTTCCCTTGCGGTCTTAATGCGCAATCCCACTGCTTTTAAATCCATTGAATATCTCCTTTAGCACAAAAATTTGGTCTAAAGGTATTATATCTGTTGGGCAAAATGCAATACAGAATCTACAAATCTATATATTGTTCTTTAGAACTATATTGCATATTTATTTTCTTTCCCAGGCGGCATAAATGTTCCGAAAAATATAACTCCTGTGAAAAAGGATGGGAGAACAGATAGAAGGAAAGCGCAGGCACGAAGTCTGCGCTTTGGATTAAGGTAAAGATAAAATTAGATTGTTGGTTTAAATGTACCGCTATACCAGGTACCAGACCGTTTGGTAAACTCCGGGTGGGAAGGACAGTCGCTGAACATGCTTGTAAATCTAGTTACTTTTGAGATATCCCAACTGTTAATTCCAACAGTATTGGTCAGTTTTACGCAGTTCGCGAACATCAGTTCAGTTTCTGTTTGAACGGAGCTGCCGGTTTGAATTTCGGGCTTCTGGATGCAGCAATGGTCATTGTCTCATTGGTTCTCGGATTCCGTCCCTCGCGAGCTGCTCTTTCCACGGACTCAAATGTTCCAAAACCGATCAGCTGAACTTTATTTCCTGCTGCCACGTCGTCCATCACAATTTCCGTAAATGCTTTTACAACTGCATCTGTATCTTTTTTGGTCACTCCTGTTTTTTCTGCAATTGCTGCAATTAAATCCTGTCTGTTCATATCTTTTTTTATTCTCCTTCTTATCGTGTGCTCTTTCAGGTAAAGTAACATGCCTTAGCACGTTAATCTACAAGGTACTGCCCATATCATAGCGCATTTGTTCGGTTCTGTATATTGTTTTTGGAGAAAGAACACCGTTTTTTTGTTTCCAGATGCATACATTACGTGATTTTTTTCTTTCAACCATTAATATGGATTTTTAGACCATAATTTCTTCGCAATCAAAAAAATAAACGAAAGGAGAAATTATGGTAAAAACGACATCGGCAAATGGTGGACCGGATCAGACATATCCGTCAGACACCGAACGCATTGCCTACACACCGGAAGATATCCAGACGATGCTTGGCGTCAAGCGTTCCGCAGTCTACAATTTCCTGGCTCAGGTATATCGCGACCACGGCCCGTTCTTAGTCCATAAAATCGGCACCATGTACCGCATTCCGAAAGAAAGTATCGATAACTGGTTTTATGGAAAAAAGACGGAAAAATAACCAAAATGGGGATTTCACAAACGGTCAGTTCGTGTTATCCTTGAAGTGGCTGATTGTGGAATCTTACAAAAAGGAGACCACATGACAAAACAAAAAGAACATACACAGCCTGCTGCCACGCAGGCACCTATTTTTATGAATGAGACAGACGGTAAATGGTATTTTCGTGAGAAATATTTAAACGACAACCATGAAATTGCATACCGGGTACATCCGGAGGGGTATGATCAGATGGAAGACGCCTTGCGAAACAGCGTTAATGCCCTGAATGAGTTCGCCGCCGAAATGAAGGAACTGCGAAAACAGGTAAAAAGAACTCTTTCATTCGCAGAGGAATTACAAAATTGGTATCATGATACTTTTCCATCTGATTCAGCAGACGCTTATGCGGTTCTGATGGCCTACACACTGTTTCATTATTTGCTTCCAAATCTTGGACAGACGGGCGAAAAAACACTGGAGCAGATCACCTGGAAAGACATTGAAGAAATCATTGCTCGCGCAAACGGTATCTGCGTTTCCTCGCAGCCATTGGTTTACAAGCTTCTGAAAAACTTTTTCTCCCATGTCATGGTACTAGACCGAATCCGTATTAATCCCATGCAGCATGTCCAGCCGTACCTGTTCAAAAGACCGGTCAAGGAATTCCCGTCTTATACGATGGAAGATGTGAGAAAACTATTGGAAGAAGCCCGGTATACCGTACATTTTCTGGAAGTCTGCCTGTTGCTTTTGGGATTGAGAGGCGGAGAAGTGCGCGGACTCCGGTTTGCGGACTTTGATGAAAATAATGGGACTTTACATATCCGCAGACAGGCAGCCAGACAATGCACGCTCAGCATGAAGCCGGATGGTTCGTTTTCCGTCCGGAATACGGATCCAAAGATCAAAACCACCAAAAACGAGACCAGCGACCGTATCCTGAAAATCCCCGGATATATTTTTACGCTTGTGAAGGAACGCAAGGATTATCTGGATGATTTAAAGGCTAAAAGGTTGTCACAGGGCAAGCCCTGGGAAATGCAGTACGACGGATATGTTTCCATCGCGGATTTCGGAAGACTTAAGGATGAAAATACAGTCGGATTCGCTTTAAAACGCATCTGTGCATCTGCCGGCATTCCGAACGTCAGTCCGCATGATCTGCGTCACATTACCGCAACCCTGATGTATGAATATGGGGCGGAGGGAAATCCAGATAAAGAAGCTGTGTTAAAGGCAGTTTCCCGATATCTCGGACATTCCAGTACCAATACCACAATCGACGTGTACATGACACACGTGGAGTCCCTGTCAAAAATCCGTCATGTTTCGGAAGCGCACCAAGACCCTTTCCTGTTTACATCCAAGGCGGGAGGTATGTGACATGGCAAAACATACTGAAACCATTGCGGAAATGTTAGCACATGGATCGGTGGTCAGTTGGAACATGCGTAATACGCCCACGCGAGCGCATGGAAAATATACCATAAGGCTGGAACTGACTTTTTTGGACAGTACCACGCAGAGACGGGAATATGGAGGATATTCAGACCTCAAAAGCGCAGTTAAAAAACGATCGGAGCTTCTGACTGAATTAACGGAGCATACATATCTGCCATTCCGCGTCAAAACCGGACTGTTTCTGGACTACTGGTTAAAGGAACATATGGCAAAGCGTAAAGTAAGGCCGATTTCTTATCAGACATTCAGCTCCTACCAGAGTGCTATTCGGTGTCACATTATTCCGAAGATTGGGAACCTATATCTGGATGCGGTTACAACCGAAACCATCGTGACCTTGATTAACCCAAAATCGCCTTCCATTGCCAAAATTGTACAGAGCATTCTGGAGACGTCCTTCCGGTTTGCCGTGAAAATGCATCTGTTAAACAGAAATGTGGCGAAACTGGCAACGGATTGTATCCGCAAACAGGAGAAACACAGAAAGAAACAGGAAGCGGACAAGCGCGCAAGGGAAGAACCTGATACAGATCGTATTGACTGGACAAAACGCCATTACGCCCTGACGGCCGAGCAGACAGGACAGATGCTGGCGGTTGCCAAGGCAAAGTATCCGTCCTTATTTATCGCCTTACTGCTTGCATGTGTGACGGGATGCCGGATCAGCGAGTTACTTGCCATCCGTTACCGTGACGTGGATTATCAAAAGAAAGTAATCTATCTGAAAGCGCAGCTTGGACGCCCCGTTGACGCATCCGCTTTAAAGAAAGGGGAAATCGCATCGTGCCGGATTCCGACAAAATCCATAAACGGAGTGCGTACCATCCCGGTACCGGACTTTGTCCTGGACGAAATCCTGGCAAGCAGAATACGTTGGGAACAAACCGAAACATCCATGCACCTCAATACGGATGATGTTGCGGTATGGCATCAGGAAAACGGACGCCCTTACACCCGATACGGTTACGCAAAGCCGTTCAAAAAACTGAAACAGGAGCTTGACATGCCGGAAGATTTTCACTGGCACGATCTGAGACATACCTATGCAACCCTCATGGCTAAACACGATGTCAACATCAGAGAACTGGCAACCGTGCTTGGGCACGCAAAGGCAGAATTTACCATGCAGATGTACGTTGTCTCGGAGCAACCGGTATATGAACTGTTGTCGCCATACGAACAGATGTTGGAATCGGTTTTTCCCTATACGGTACAATGCCCGATGCCGGGAAAACAGAGGGAGGTTCTAGATCCTGGGGCATATATAAACGTGTTGGACCGGTGCATACGCGAGTGTCACAGCCAAAGAGTCCCTTGCACAAAACGGGGAAATACCGTATAATGATGCAGTCCAGGATGTGTGAAAAATAAACATTTCATCCAAATACGGCAAAATCGTGCGGAAAACAGGCACAATTTCAATTTTGTTGTAACATGTCAGAGAGCATAAAAAATCGAACATCAACGTGTCCTCGTATGACGGACTTTGCCACATAAAAAGGACAAAAAAGAATAGAAAAGTCAGGTGAAAAATAAGAACGATATGAAGAAATTAGCGTTAGATGACGAAACTCTTTTGAGTATTCAGCAGCCCGCCCGCTATATCGGAGGCGAAGTAAACTCCGTCACAAAAGTCCTCACTCCGGAGACAATCAGATTCTGTATGTGCTTCCCGGACGTATACGAAATCGGTATGTCCCACCTTGGCATGCAGATCCTGTATGCCATGTTTAACAGGCGGGAGGATGTCTGGTGTGAGCGTCTGTTCTCTCCGTGGACGGACCTCGATAAGGTGATGCGGGAGCAGCATATCCCGCTGTTTGCGCTGGAATCCCAGGATCCGGTGAAGAACTTTGATTTTCTGGGCTTTACCATCCAGTATGAGATGTGTTACACCAACATCCTGCAGGTGCTGGATTTAAGCGGCATTCCGCTGCATGCGAAAGACCGTACGGAGGAGGTCCCGATCGTCATCGGAGGAGGTCCGTGTGCATACAATCCGGAGCCGCTGGCAGCATTCTTTGATATGTTCTACATCGGTGAGGGTGAGACCCAGTACGATGCGCTTTTTGATCTGTACAAAGAGAACAAGCAGAACGGCGGCAGCAGAATGGACTTCCTGGAGGCAGCAGCCAAGCTTCCGGGCATCTATGTGCCGATGTTTTACGATGTGGCTTACAACGAGAATGGCACCATTGCCTCCTTCACCCCGAACAAAGAAGGTATTCCGGCGACCATCACCAAGGAGCTGGTTATGGACATGAACGATGTTCCGTATCTGGAGAAGCCGGTAGTTCCTTATTTAAAGGTTACCCAGGACCGTGTGGTTCTGGAGATCCAGCGCGGCTGCATCCGTGGCTGCCGTTTCTGCCAGGCAGGCAACATTTACCGTCCGCTCCGGGAACGCAGCCTGGAGTATTTAAAGGACCACGCCTATAAGATGTTAAAGAGTACCGGACATGAGGAGATTTCCTTAAGCTCCTTAAGCTCCAGTGACTACAGCCATTTAAAAGAGATCGTAAATTTCCTGATCGATGAATTTCAGGGCAAGGGTGTGAACATTTCCCTGCCTTCCCTGCGGATCGACGCTTTCTCCTTAGATGTCATGAGCAAGGTCCAGGACATCAAGAAGAGCAGTCTGACCTTTGCGCCGGAGGCCGGTACCCAGCGCATGCGCGATGTCATCAATAAGGGACTGACCGAGGAGATCATCTTAAAGGGAGCAGCAGAGGCATTCCACGGAGGCTGGAACCGTGTAAAGCTGTACTTTATGCTCGGACTTCCGACAGAGACCAGAGAGGATATGGAGGGCATTGCCCTGTTATCCGAGAAGGTGGCAGAGCTTTACTACGATGAAATCCCGAAGGAGCAGCGCAACGGCAAGGTACAGGTGGTAGCAAGCTCTTCCTTCTTTGTTCCGAAGCCATTTACTCCGTTCCAGTGGGCACAGATGTGCACCAAGGAGGAATTTTTAGAGCGTGCCTACATCGTAAAAGATAAGTTCAAGGAGATGTTAAACCGCAAGAGCTTAAAATACAATTACCATGAGGCAGATCTGACGGTGTTGGAGGGTGTTCTGGCCCGCGGTGACCGCAGGGTGGCAGCTGTCGTAGAAGAGGTATATAAGAACGGCGCCATGTTCGATTCCTGGGGTGAGTATTTCAACAACGATACCTGGATGCAGGCCTTTGAAACCTGTGGCGTGGACCCGGATTTCTATACCGTAAGAAAGCGCAGCCTCGATGAGATCTTCCCGTGGGATTTCATTGACGCTGGTGTGACCAAGGAGTTCTTAAAGCGTGAATGGCTGACCGCCATCAGCGAGAAGGTAACTCCGAACTGCCGTCAGCAGTGTTCCGGCTGCGGCGCGAGAAAATTTGGAGGAGGTGTCTGCTTTGAAGATAAGAATTAAATTTGCCAAGGAAGGCACCATGAAATTCATCGGACATCTGGATATCATGCGTTATTTCCAGAAGGTCATGCGCCGGGCCGATGTGGATATCCGTTACAGCGAGGGCTTCAGCCCGCACCAGATCATGTCCTTTGCGGCACCGCTTGGCGTAGGCTTAGAGAGCCGCGGTGAATACGTGGACATTGAAGTGCTGAGCACCGATTCTTCTAAAGAGATGCTTCGCCGCATCAATGAAAATATGGTTGAGGGCATGGAGGCGCTTTCCTATAAAGCTCTTCCGGATGATGCCGGAAATGCCATGTCCCTGGTGGCAGCCGCCGATTATGAGGTCCGCTTCCGCGAGGGCTATGAGCCGGCTGACCCGGACAGCTTTTTTGACGGGATCAAGACATTCCTTGATCAGGAAGAAATCGTTATTGTGAAAAAGACCAAAAAGGGAGAGCGTGAGGTGAACATCCGCCCGCAGATCTACCGGATGGAGGCACGCCCGGATCATGTGATCTTTTTACAGATCGCGACCGGAAGCGCGGCAAACCTAAAGCCGGATGCCGTCCTCCGCGCTTACGCAGAAAGCCGCGGCGAGACCCTGGGCGAGTTTGCCCTGATGGTGACCCGCCTGGAAGTATATGCAGATAAGGGCACAGAGGAATCACATCAGTTTGTGACCCTGGATTCATTTGGAGAAAATATTGAATAAGCTGATCATTACCCGATGGAACAGCCGTGTCCTGACCGCTCTTGTTTCAGAGAAAACTACCATAGAGCTGGGACTTGCGGACACGTCTTCCGTTCTGGGAAATATTTATATTGGAAAAGTTAAAAAAATCGTCCGGAATTTAAATTCCGCTTTTGTGGATTTCTCCGATGGGTGTACCGGCTATTATAGCCTCACCGACAACAAAGTAACCCTGTTTGCTGACGGACATGAGAGAAAACTCAAAGAGGGTGATGAGATCATCGTACAAGTAGCAAAGGACGCCGTAAAAACCAAGGATCCGGTCCTGACCGGGAACCTGAATTTTTCCGGCAAATACGCTGTTCTGACTGCCGGAAAACAGGTCATCGGATTTTCTTCCAAGATTGAAGACCGGGAATGGAAAGAACAGATGCGTCCGCAGATAGAAGCACTTCTTGAGGGAAAGCATACCGGCATCATCATCCGCACAAACGCATACGGACAGGAAACAAAGCTCCTTCGGGAGCTTTCGGTGTTACTGGAGCTGTTTGAACGGGTCATAAACACGGCCCGCTATCGTACCTGTTACACCCTGCTTTACGAGTCAGAGCCGGATTATATCAAAAGTCTGCGAAACAGTCCTGCCGGAAGTCTGGAGGAAGTCGTGACTGACCAGCCGGATCTGTATGCGCGGCTGCAGGAGTATTTCCGGGTTTCCGACATTTCAGAGACTACCGGTCTGCGCTTTTACGAAGACCATCTGCTGAGCCTTACCAAGCTTTACTCTCTGGATCATGAAATGGAACAATCTTGTCAGAAAAGGGTATGGCTAAAGTCCGGCGGATATCTTATAATAGAATGCACGGAGGCTATGGTGGTCATCGATGTAAATACCGGAAAATATTCCGGAAAAAAGAATCTTGCCGACACCATCCGCCTCATCAACCTGGAGGCCGCAAAGGAGATCGCGCATCAGCTTCGTCTGCGCAACCTTTCCGGCATTATCATGGTTGATTTCATTGATATGGATGCACAGGAAGATAAAACGCTTCTCATGGATACTCTGAGAGCGGCGGTCCGTCCGGACCCGGTTAAGACAACCGTTATTGACATGACGCCGCTCAATCTGGTGGAAATGACAAGAAAAAAAGAAAAGAGACCTCTCTGGGAACAGATCGCGCAGGTTCAGAAAAAATCGTGACCATGTTGCGGGAGGCAGGTAAAGGGGATGTGACATGAAGATTATCATTGTAGGCTGCGGCAAGGTAGGGCTTACCCTGACCGAACAGCTGAATAATGAAGGCCATGATATCACGGTGATCGACAAAGACGGGGCAAAACTTCGCTCTGTTACTGATAATATCGATGTTATGGGAGTGGAAGGAAATGGCGCAATTTATCAGGTACAGATAGAGGCCGGCATCAAGGAAACCGATCTTCTGATCGCGACCACCAACTCGGATGAGTTAAATATGCTCTGCTGCCTGATCGCGAAAAAGGCAGGTAACTGTCACACCATCGCACGAATCCGAAATCCGGAATATGCCAATGAGGTACAGTATATCCGGGAGGAGCTAAACCTTTCCATGGCTATCAACCCGGAGCTGGCTGCAGCGACTGAGATTGCCCGCCTGTTAAAGTTCCCGTCTGTCATCAAGATCGACGCGTTTGCCAAGGGACGTGTAGAGCTCATGAAGTTTATCATACCGAACAATTCCGTGCTGGATAACATGCAGGTCTATGAGGTGGCCCCTCGTCTGCACTGCAGCATCCTGATCTGTGCTGTGGAGCGAGGTGCCGATGTGATCATTCCGGGCGGTAATTTCCGTCTGCAGAAAGGGGACAAGATCTCTTTCGTAGCTTCCTCCTCCCAGGCATCCGAGTTTTTCCGTCAGGTTGGTATCTCCAACACAACCGTTAAGACGGCCATGCTGGTAGGCGGCGGTAAGATCACATATTATCTGGCGAAGATGTTAGAGGATACCGGCATCAAGATCAAGATCATCGAACAGGATCTGGCACGCTGCCATGAGCTGAGTGAGCTGCTGCCAAAGGCTATGATCATTCACGGCGATGGTTCCGACCAGCAGCTTCTGATGGAAGAGGGCATTGCCCAGACAGAATCCTTTGCGGCTCTGACCGGCTTCGATGAGGAAAACATCATGTTATCCCTCTACGCAGCCAGTGTATCAAATGCCAAGCTCGTGACCAAGATCAACCGTATTGCTTTTGAGAACATCATCCAGCAGATGAATCTCGGCAGCATCATTTATCCGAAAATGATCACCGCGGACGGCATCATCCGCTATGTCCGTGCTATGCAGAATTCCATGGGAAGCAACGTGGAAACCCTCTACAAGATCGTTCAGAACAAGGCAGAGGCTCTGGAGTTCCGTGTCGGCAAGGATGCGCCTCTCATCGGAATCCCGCTTGAGAAGCTTTCCTTTAAGGATAACCTTCTGATTGCCTGCATCAACCGCGGCGGGCAGATCATTACCCCGCGCGGTAAAGATACCATTGAACCGGGAGATACCGTAATCGTGGTTACCACGCATTCCGGACTGAAGGATTTAAAGGATATCTTAAGGTAAGGGGATGGGTGAATTATGAATATTGGAATCGTGTTTTACTTTTTGGGCTGGGTCCTTGGCATAGAGGGCATCCTGATGATCCTTCCCTGTGTGGTGGCTCTGGTCTACCGGGAGCCAAGCGGGTTCTATTTTCTGGGTGTGGCACTGTTCTGCGGCATCAGCGGATGGCTGCTGGCCCACAGAAAGTTAAAGAGTACCGTATTTTATGCAAAAGAGGGCTTTGTAGCCGTGTCCCTGAGCTGGATCGTTCTAAGCTTCTTTGGCGCGCTTCCGTTTTTCCTGAGCGGAGAAATCCCGCTTTTAGAAGATGCGCTGTTTGAGGTCATTTCCGGCTTTACCACAACCGGAGCCAGTGTTTTGCCGGATGTAGAGGCCTTAAGCCGCTGCATGCTGATGTGGCGCAGCTTTACCCACTGGATCGGCGGTATGGGTGTGCTGGTCTTTATCCTGGCTGTGCTTCCGCTGGCCGGCGGATATAACATTCATATCATGCGTGCGGAAAGCCCGGGACCATCTGTGGGAAAGCTGGTTCCGAGAGTCCGCACCACAGCAAAGATCCTGTACCTGATCTACCTGTTTATCACAGTCGTACAGATCATTCTGCTGCTTTTTACCGGCATGCCGCTGTTTGATTCCATGGCCATGAGCTTTGGCACAGCCGGAACCGGCGGATTCGGCATTGTCAACAGCAGCTGCGGAGATTATACATCCCTTCAGCAGTGGATCTTTACCATTTTCATGATCCTGTTCGGTGTGAATTTTAATGTATATTACCTGTTTCTGATCCGCAAGCCGAAGGATGCCCTGCGCTGTGAGGAGATGAGAGGATATCTCGGGATCATCCTGGTAAGCACGCTGCTTATCACCTGGAATATCCGCGGCATGTTCCCGGATATCCTGACTGCATTAAGGCACGCGGCATTCCAGGTCGGATCCATCATCACAACGACCGGTTATTCCACCACGGACTTTGATCTGTGGCCCGGCTTTTCCCGGACAATCCTTGTGTGCCTGATGTTTATCGGGGCCTGTGCCGGAAGTACCGGAGGCGGCATTAAGGTATCCCGCGTTGCCATTGCCGTGAAAACTGTGAACAAGGAGCTCTCCTCCCTGATCCATCCGCGAAATGTCAAGGTATTAAAATATGAAGGAAAAGCCATTGAGCACAATGTGCTGCGTTCCATCAACACCTACCTGGTAGCCTATATCCTGATCTTTTCAGTGTCCCTGCTGCTCATCAGCATTGACAACTTTGATCTGACCACGAACTTTACGGCTATAGCGGCAACCTTAAACAACATCGGTCCGGGACTTTCCAAAGTCGGGCCGACCTGCAACTTCGGTATTTTCAGCCCCGTCAGCAAATATATCCTGATGTTTGACATGCTGGCAGGCCGCCTGGAGCTGTTCCCGATGCTGCTTCTGTTTGCCCCGCGTACCTGGATGAGAGAGTAGCAGACAACGCGTACGTTTCCCGTATTCAGCGATGCAGCCGCGCGGCAAAAAACTTTGAAAAAAGTTGAAATACAGGATTGACAGCAGCATGGTTTCATGCTAATATACATGAGTATGTGCCGCACAGCGAGGTTTGAAAGTTCCGAGTCCATCGGATCCGGACACCGAAACTGGCGAGTAATGATAATAGGAGGTGCCATATGTACGCGATTATTGCAACAGGTGGTAAGCAGTACAAAGTAGCAGAAGGCGATATCATTAAGGTTGAAAAGCTTGGTGTAGACGCTGGCGAAACCGTTACGTTTGACCAGGTTCTTGCAGTTAACAACGGAGAGTTATCCATCGGATGCCCGACTGTAGCAGGTGCAACTGTTACCGGAACCGTAGTTAAAGAGGCAAAAGCAAAAAAGGTGATCGTTTACAAGTATAAGAGAAAATCTGGCTATCATAAAAAGAATGGTCACAGACAGCTCTTTACCGAGATCAAGATCGACAAGATCAATGCTTAATTAATCATGATTAACGTAACCGTATCTGTTGATTCCGACCATCGTTATCATGGAATTTCTTTTCTGGGTCACGCAGGTTATGCAGATGATCATCAGGAAGGACAGGAGCTGGTTTGTGCAGCTGTGTCTGCCCTGACACTCAATATGGCAAATTCTGTGGAGCATTTCACAGACGACCAGTTTGAGGCAGATGAGGACGAGCAGTCCGGGATGTTCCGTTTCCGGTTTACCGGGGCGATTAGTCCGGAAGCAGCACTCCTTATGAATTCTCTTGTGCTCGGCTTAGAGGACATTGAGGAAACATACGGAGAACCGTATATAAAAATTCGATTTGAGGAGGTGTAAGAGATGTTTAAGATGAACCTTCAGTTATTCGCTCATAAAAAAGGTGTAGGTTCTACCAAGAACGGTAGAGATTCTGAGTCCAAGAGACTTGGCGCTAAAAGAGCAGATGGTCAGTTCGTATTAGCTGGTAACATTCTTTACAGACAGCGCGGTACTAAGATCCATCCGGGTCTGAACGTAGGACGCGGCGGCGATGATACTTTATTCGCTACTGTAGACGGCGTTGTAAGATTTGAGAGAAAGGGCAGAGACAAAAAGCAGGTTTCTGTATACCCGAGAACAATCAACGAATAATGACACTGACAGGGCTTCATACTGATTACTGGTATGAAGCCTTTTTTTGGAAAGGATTTAGGTGAATCCATGTTTGCAGATAATGCAAAAATTTTTATCAAATCAGGAAAAGGCGGAGACGGCCATGTGAGTTTCCGCAAGGAATTGTTTGTGCCGGCAGGCGGTCCTGACGGCGGTGATGGAGGAAAAGGCGGAGACATCATTTTCGAGGTGGATCCGGGTTTAAATACATTAACAGATTTTCGTCATGTTCGGAAATATGTAGCACGAGATGGAGAACAAGGCGGCAAGAAGCGATGCCACGGTGCCAACGCAGAGAACCTGGTGATCAAAGTTCCGGAAGGAACCGTCATCAAGGACTTTGAGACCGGCAAGGTCATCGCAGATATGTCCGGTGAAAATAAACGAGAAACTATTTTACGGGGCGGCAAGGGCGGCCTCGGCAATATGAACTTCGCAACCCCTACCATGCAGGCACCAAAGTATGCACAGCCTGGTCAGCAGGGTCATGAGCTCTGGGTTCAGCTGGAATTAAAGGTCATTGCAGACGTTGGTCTGGTCGGCTTTCCAAACGTGGGAAAATCCACCCTTCTTTCCCGCGTATCCAACGCAAAACCGAAGATTGCAAACTATCATTTCACAACCTTAAACCCGCATCTGGGTGTGGTTGACTTAGACGGCGGAGCCGGCTTTGTTATGGCAGATATCCCGGGCCTGATCGAGGGAGCTTCCCAAGGCATCGGTCTTGGCCACGACTTTCTTCGCCACATTGAGCGCTGCCGCGTTCTGGTCCATGTGGTAGATGCCGCAGGTACAGAAGGACGCGATCCGATTGCAGATATCCGCGCCATCAACGCAGAACTGGAGGCATACAATCCGGAGCTGTTAAAGCGTCCGATGGTCATTGCAGCCAATAAGATTGACGCCGTTTACTCTGAGGACGAGGATCCGGTCGAGATCCTGAAACAGGAATTTGAGCCGGAAGGCATCAAGGTGTTCCCGATTTCCGCAGTCAGCGGTAAGGGTGTAAAGGAGCTGTTATATGCAGTATATGAGCTTCTTAAGACTGTAAACCTGGATCCGGTGATCTTTGAGAAGGAATTTGAGATTGAGTACGCCGGTGACCGCAACCTGCCGTATACGGTAGAGCAGAACGAGGACGGCGAGTTTGTAGTAGAGGGACCGCGCATCGAGAAGATGCTGGGCTACACGAACCTGGAATCCGAAAAAGGCTTCCAGTTCTTCCAGAAATTCTTAAAAGAGAGTGGTATTTTAGACGAGCTTGAGGCCGCAGGCATCCAGGAGGGCGATACCGTCCGCATGTACGGCCTTGCATTTGATTATTATAAATAACAGGAGATAAAACATGACAAGCAAGCAGAGATCCTATTTAAAGGGACTGGCTATGACCATGGACCCGATTTTCCAGATCGGTAAGTCCAGCGTAACTCCGGAGCTGACCGCTGCCATCGCAGAGGCACTGGAAGCCCGCGAGCTGATCAAGATCACGGTCTTAAAGAACTGCCTCGACGATGGACGTTCCATCGCAGAGGTTCTGGCTGAACGCACCCGTTCTGAGGTGGTTCAGGTGATCGGCAAAAAGATCGTTCTTTACAAGCCGGCAAAGGACGAGGCAAAGCGCAAGATCGTTCTGCCTTAATATCACAGAGAAGGGGCTACGTAAAACCAAGGCCCCTGAGTACATTTTGCGAAGGGAGTGAGCTGCTTGGCCAAGATTGGAATTATGGGCGGTACCTTTGATCCGATCCACAACGCACATCTGATACTGGGCAGACAGGCCTGGAAGGAATACAGCCTGGATGAGGTCTGGTTCATGCCGTCCCACATCCCTCCGCATAAAACCGACCATCAGATCACCGATACAAACGACCGGTGTGAGATGGTGAAACTGGCAATTGCGGAATATCCCTATTTCCGTTTTTCAGATTTTGAGATTTCCAGGACAGGCAATACCTACACGGCCCAGACTTTACAGCTTTTAAAAGAAGCGTACCCGGAGCACACCTTCTATTTTATTGTAGGCGCGGATTCCCTGTACCACATTGAAACCTGGTATCATCCGGAGCTTGTGTTAGGGCACGTTACGATTCTGGCCGCAAGGCGGGAATGTGACGATGCCGCCTGTACTTTGGAGAAGCAGGCGGATTATCTGAAAAACAAATACGGAGCCGCAATTTTTCTTTTACACAGCGCTGCCATGCATATCTCTTCTCAGGAGCTTCGGGAACGACAAAGCAATGGAACCGGAATTCATGATCTGGTTCCGGACAGCGTAGAACGCTATATCAGAGAACACGGCCTGTATCAACATCCTGACCGTAGGAAGGATACATTATGATAACAGAACAGATCATCACACTGCGTAAGCAGTTAAAATCCAAACTGGAACCGATGCGCTTTGAGCACTCCGTAAGCGTGTCGTTCACCTGCACCGCGCTAGCCATGCGCTACGCCTATGATATTCAAAAGGCAGAGCTTGCCGGGCTCATGCACGACTGTGCAAAGCGCTTTACCGACAGCGAGCTGATCCGTAAATGCCAGAAGCATGGGGTGGCCTTAACTGAGGCAGAAATCAAGGCTCCGGCTGTCATTCATGCAAAATACGGTGCCTATCTGGCAGAGAATAAATATGGCATCCAGGACCCGGAGATCATTTCTGCCATTGCATGCCATACCACCGGTAAACCAGACATGTCCACGCTGGACAAGATCTTATACATTGCAGACTATATTGAGCCACGGCGTGACAAGGCAGACAATCTGCCTCAGATGCGTTATCTGGCATTCCAGGATCTGGATGAGACCATGTACGAGATCTTAAAGGGAACCCTGGAATACCTGGACAAAAAAGGAAACACAATTGACCCGATGACCATGCAGGCTTATGAATATTTTGCAGAGGCCATGAAACAGAAAAAGGCAAATATGCATATCTAGAAAAGGAGAAAATGAATGAGTCAGACAAACGAAATGGTAAAACTGGCCATCACGGCCCTGGAAGATAAAAAAGGGGAAGATATCCGCGTGATCGACATCCACGAGGTATCCGTTCTGGCTGATTACTTCCTCATCGCAAGCGGTTCCAACGGAAACCAGGTTCAGGCTATGGCTGACAACGTGGAAGAGGAGCTTGGCAAAGCCGGATACCCGTGCAAGCAGGTAGAAGGCTACCAGAGCGCAAACTGGATTTTGATGGACTATGGCGATATCATCGTTCACGTATTCGATAAAGAGAGCCGTTTGTTTTATGATATTGAACGTATCTGGAGAGACGGTAAAATCATGGAGGCGGGTGAGTTCGCAGAACACGCAGGTGTTGTTTAATTCCTTTTATTTCCGAAACATTCCTTTTATACCCGAAACAAGGGATGCGGAAACGTAATAATTTTCATTTTATATCCGAAACAAGCGGTGTAAAACAGGGATTTGAGTTTTCCTTTTATATCGCAAACAAAGAATAAAAATCTAAAAACCAGTTTTCCTTTTATATCCCAAACAAGAGGGGATAAGGGCGAAAACTGGTTTTCCTTTTATATCCCAAACATCCGGCAAGGTGTAAAATACCCTCTTGCAATTTAAAAAACATGATGATATAGTGGCGACAACGGTTTGGCGAATGCTGAAATGAACGGAATACCGGTACCGGAATTATGATAAAGCGCTTTATGATTTCAGGCAGGAACGTCTGAGTGAAAATTTGACTCGAAACGTTATCCGCAGAAACCGCTAATTGGAAATTCGAATTCAACAATGATATAGTTGCAACGAAAAAATTGAACTGGAAAACGAAACCGTAACAACGAAGACGGAAGAAAAACCGTTGTTTTGGAAGAAAGGAGAAATTCATATGATGGAAAATTATGTTTATCCGGACACTCATGAGATGTTTGATTTGCACGACACATTGGAAGAACTGATCTCCAAAGAAAGCTATGATATCGGGTTGGGGCTCGGTTCAAGAGTGGACTCGGATCCCGATTTGGAGTATCTGCTGGAGGTGCTGTTCACTCCGGTAGAAGCCCGCTGCTCATATCTGGATATCTGGGGAAGCAAGAAGTATCCAGATATCATCACTGACATTAAGGATGGCAAATTTATGGATATGTCCATGGAAGAATTTGAGGAAAAGCGTGAGAAATGGGTGAAAGAGATCCGCGAGACCGATCATCCGATGCTTCGTATTGTGAAAGCGATTAAGTATGGCCGTGAGGTCAATGATTGGGAAATCAAACTGCATCTGCAAAATCTGGTTTCCAGACAGAAAAATGTACTGGTTTATATGCAGGTGTGCCAGAATATGATCACTCGCGGCTTCTCCCTTACTCAGATTTCTCAGGCTGTGCCGTGGGTCGATAAATCGGATATCTACGGTCTTTCCCTGATGCTAGATTTATCGATGGAACTGACTCAGGAGGAGCGGGCCGAAGTGGAACAGGAATACCGCAGGACCGGGAAGCCAAAGGTATTAAAGGAAGTGTTCGGAGAAGAATAGAAATGAAAAATGAGTTAGTTTTATTTACAGACGGCGAAGTGAATATAGAAGTTCAGATAAGCTCGGAATAGGAAACAGTTTGGTTGACACAGAAGCAAATGGAAATTCTCTTTGAAGTTAAACATGCCACAATCAGTGAACACATATCAAATATTTTGTCTTCCGGAGAACTTGACGAAACTTCTGTCGGATTTTCCGACAAAAGTACAGGTGGCAGAAAACCTAAAATATATAATTTGGATATGATTCTTTCTGTAGGATACCGAGTAAATTCAAAACGTGGTATCGCGTTTCGAAGATGGGCGAACAATGTTTTGAAACAGTACATTATTCAAGGGTACGCAATCAACGAAAAGCGATTAGCTGCTCTACAGAAAACAATTGATATTCAGACCAGGATGCTGGCATGCACTTTGAATGTTGAGGAAGCAGACATATTAAGAGCTGTAAATCTGTATACGGATGCCTTAGTATTATTGGATCAGTATGATCACCAGACATTGGAGAAGCCAAAAGGAAATCAGCCGATTTACAGGATCACTTATGAAGATTGCCGTCATATGGTCGATGCTATGGAGAATTCGTTTCATTCGGACGTCTTTGGAGTTGAAGAAGAAAAAGCCGCAAATCTATTGTATTTTATGATCAAGGATCACCCTTATGCAGATGGCTGCAAGAGAATTGCGGCATCACTTTTTCTTGAATTCCTGGATAAAAACAACGCTTTATTCCAAGATGGAGAAAAACGACTCAGCGATGGAACCTTGGTGGCCGTTACGTTGATGATTGCTGAATCCAATCCAGAAGAAAAAGAAGTAATGGTGAAACTGGTGATGAATCTACTGGATTTGCAATAAAAAGCACGGATTGCAATACTTGTCCCTGAGATTCTCACCGGCAAATACCGCTGTGAGAAATGCTTGTGTTTTATCACGATGAATTAACAGAGGAAGATATTAAAATTCTCTCTCTGGTTTCGGAGATTACAAAGAATGAGATAGCGAAAATGCTGTTAAGATTTGCAAAGAATTCAAAGTGAGTGAAAATCGAAAGGAGACCAGACTATGGGAAGGCTTTATAAAATCAACCCGCCGTGTCCCAAGTGCCATGAGGAACATAATTGGTGGCATATCCAGCTGACGGATGAGGAACAGGCGAAGATGGATGCGTATGTGGCAGCCAGTGAGGGAAAATCATCCTTGGAGTTACTTCTGGGCGAGCCGGGAATTGTTGTTACACGAAAGCTTAAGTGTTGTTGCTGCGGTCACGTATTTGAAGTGGAAGCCGGGCTACGGAAATTCGACGAAGTCGGATACCGGGATCAGGATTTTATTGCAGCGGTCGGTGAAATACCCGTGTGATAAGATTAAGGAGTTGATGAGATGCATTTGGATCAGTCGGCATTGGGAATCCTGCGTAAAGCAGAAGATAAGAACGGTCGGAAATACATGGATTGGCGGATACCGTATATGGATCAGCCCGGGCTTATCATGGTTTATAAATCCGACAGCCGGTATGAGAAGTATCAGGTGTATTTCTTTACGAGTCCGGCAAGCGATTGCCCGGGCAAATACCTGCATACAACCTACGGAAGTATCCGGGTGGAAGATGGTTCATTGACAATCAGAACAAAGAACAGCGTCTATGAATTTGATCTGGATGCATCATGCGTATCAGAGGTGGATATGATTTTGCTGTTACATACGGTAAACGAGTATTTTCGTGATGATGGCAGTAAGGCAGACAATGCCAGGTACTGGGCTGCGGGAGCGATTCCGCAGCTGTTTTTCGCAGTTCCAGACAGTACCGAAATGAACGGAAGAGGAAGGAATGGGAAACATATGAGCAGTATTGAGAATGTGGAAATTTTTGAAGATACCAAAAGGCTGTGTGAAACAAACGGAAGGATTAAGGACACCCTTGCACGGTCAGTGAAAAACCAGAAACTCATTCCGGAAGGAATGGAGCTGCCTGTTGTGCATAAAACGCGTTTCGCGGATGAGGCGAAGATTGTTGTATCCACAAAGCGGACTTTCGAGGCGGCTGCAGGTTATGCAGGCCAGAAGGTGGCAGTAGAGGGATGCAAGGTTCTCCGATGGAGCCTGACATACCTGTTTTATTACTCCGTTTTTCTCTAAAGTGCTTACTCAGTCAATGTCTTATTTTCAAGAGCAATTCCACAAACTTGAAGTTGTTGTATTCTATACTGATACATCAATAGAATTACGAACTAGCTTTTAAGGTGTTTTCGCTGCTGAGCCGTCACAATGTAAATGTGGATATTATTTTGCAGTCTGTGGGCCGCAGCG
>OCAS01000706.1_pt1 | contig 23861 bp, 23 predicted proteins | sample 1550751 | NCBI WGS metagenome assembly OCAS01 (sample SAMEA2580301, study PRJEB22360) | human gut metagenome | biome: human gut; feature: human-associated habitat; material: faeces | place: Denmark | collected 2008/2010
AATGCTTGTGCTTGCCTGTTATATACATATGCAGCCGGAGCTGATTGACGCTGTTACAATATCTACATTGGGAGATTTCGGAAGTAAAGCAGGATCATTTATAGGAAGAAATATGTTTGGATATGGTTCTCAAAATGGTTATAGCATTACCAACTTAGGGAAAATCGAAAGTAATATAATTGCAGAAGCTGTTTTTATACCACCCGCTTCACCTGCCAACAAAAAAACTTGGGGTGTTCTAACGGTGAATAGCCATATGAAAATATGCGTGTCAAATTTAATTGCAGAAAGGTAATATTCTAAAGCAGGAAATAAAATGGGTACGTTGTCCTGTTTGTGGCAATAAAACAAGGTTACAGATACGGGAAGATACAGAACTAAAAAACTTTCCTCTTTATTGCCCGAAGTGCAGACAAGAAAGTTTGATTGACGTAAAGGATTTACAGGTAACAGTGATTAAGCGTGAAGTTGATTAGCAAAGCGACAAATTAGAATGGTTAAATCCCTTGAAAATGTTGAATTTACAGCGTTTCAAGGGTTTTTTGCGGTTTTAGTGAGCGTATAATACATTTTCGGTAAAATAGAGTTTATAAGATCTTCTATAATACAATAAAATTATAGAAAAGCTCCTTAATTATAGTCGGACAAAAGAAACCGGTACATGAATTGCAAATGATGGAAAGAAACCGGAACATAATTCTTTAATTTTGGGAAAAATATGATATTCAGACGGATAAAGGCATTCAAGATGCACTTGAATAGGTAATAGAAAAAGGACAGCAAAAGATCCGAATTCTATGCAGTGCTGAAAATTACGCCTTATCAAAAGCTAAACCCCGGAGAACCATATTCCTCCTAAGCGATAAACACGGCTGAAAGTGTTATATTTAGCAATCTTAGGGACCGGGAAAAAGGATTACAACAATCCAGAACCGGGTCCAGGCGCAAAAGGGCTTGTATTATATGTCCCTTAGCAGTCTGCGGATATCTTCCCTTGCTTCTCGAAACTGTACATCTTCCGGCGAAATCTGCAGAATAAACTGAATTTTCCCCAGCAGATGCCGCAGATAACGGACCGTATCCGACTCCCCCTCGGTCATCCATTCTTTCTTGTTACAACGCCGTAAATGCTCCATTACCCCGTATTTTTTACAGTAATATACCTCTGCCCGTACCTCTCTTTTATACGCACGCCCAACATCTGCCTTCTCGTTCACAACGATTCCCGTCACGGTTTGTCTGGTATGTTTTCCAAGCAGCTTAGTTTTCTTTTCATTCAGCACAAATCCCATGGTTAAAAGGTAGTTTTTGACCTTATTTTTCAGTTCGACTTCATCGAATACACCGGAAAATGTCATATCGTCACTGTAACGTGTATAATGAATCCCCCTTTCCTCGCACCATGCTCCCATATAGTTGTCAAACGACTTCATGACCAGATTGGAAACTGTCGGAGAAGTAGGTGCGCCCTGCGGAAGATAATCTTCATAACAGCAAAGTTCTGCCAGTATCCGTCTTACTGCAGGCGGAAAGTAGATGGCCGGAAAGGCTGATTGGTAAACCAGAGGAAATGTTATGTTTTCAAAGAAGTTTTCTATATCCAATTTCATGACCTGTTCCTGTCCTACATGGGAAAGTGCATTGTCCAGCACTGTGGTTTTCTTTTTGTAGGCAGTGGCATAGACGGAAACGGAAAGTCCGTCTAGAACATGATGAAGCAGATTTTTCTGTATGGTATTCAGTAACGCGTCCGGTACCAGCAGACGGCGCACACTGCCGTTTCGCTTTGGGATCTGGGCAGTATGGTAGTGTTTCTTTATATGATTACTGACAGCATAGAGACATGCAAGTTCTTTTTCCTCTCGTACAGGTGCTCCCTGTAGAAGCCGGAAGGACAGCAGCATGTCTTTGATCTGTTCTTTTGTACAATATTTCCATAAATCATTGTCATAGTTTGATAAAGTAGTTGTCATATGATTCTTTTTCACCTCGTATACAGGGACAATACAAGAAGGTGATTCTGTAAGATGCGCAGACGTACACAGGCGTAAGCCGCCTGCACACGGCAGTGTGCTGAAGTACCTCGGAGCATCTGGAAGTCTTTTGGTCTCTTTTTCTATACCGGACGGCGACTCGCCATCCGGCTGGATACGCTGTCCTATTTCAGACAGATCCAGATATGCTATTGTCCCTGTACCACTATCATATCATCTGTGTAGTAAACTTACAATTTATTTTTACTGAAAGGGAACTTTCATGGAAGTGTGATTCTGTTACGGAGAACCCGCAATGTTTAAGCGGGTTCTCTATTGCAGTTAAATTCCAAGAATTCCGTCCATAAATGCGATAATTCCCTCCTCGACATCATTCTTGATCTCACTGTAGTTATGTATTTCATGACGATATCCGGAATATACGCGGGTTTTCACGTCATGTCCGGTATCACAAAGCCAGTTCGAGACCTCATAGATACCTTTTCCGTATTCGCCAACAGGGTCCTGGTCACCGCCGATATTATAAAACGGTAGGTCCTTTGGAACTCTCTCGGCCCACTGTGTTCCTTCAATTGCCAGCATCATCTGGGTAAAGTCATAGAGTGACCGGTTGCTGGTTGGTTTGGTAAAGGCATCAAAAGGATCTTCCGCGTGGTCACGCTGTACATAAGGGTCTGAACAGATCCATTCATTTCCGATGGTAACATCATCACACCGTTCGCACATCCATCCCATCAAGGCACCTGTAAATTCCGGATTGGAATCCATTCCCAGTCCGTCGTCAATGGCTTTTTTGAGAAGCTCTGCGGCTTTATCCGCTCCCCGGAAGACTCCCGTTGTACCGCAGATCGTGACACCTGCCAGGTCTTCTCCATATTTTGCCGCATAATCTCTGGCTATAAAGGACCCCATGCTGTGACCGAAAATAAAATACGGCAGATTAGGATATTTTTCACAGACCAGTTTTTTCAGGCTGTGTTCATCCTCCATCATGGTGTGGAATCCCGCATCGCCCCAATCACCCCATACACCGCTGACCATGGCTGTTTTTCCGTGCCCCACATGGTCATCAGCCGCTACAATATAACCGGCGTCCATGAATTTTACGATCATATGCAGATACCTTCTGGAATGCTCACCGAATCCGTGGATAATCTGTACGATTCCTTTCGGCCTGGCAGCCGGAACGTATATCCATCCCTGCACCTGGTCACGTTTGTTGTAAGACAGAAAATTTACTTCATGCAGCATAAAAACACCTCCATTGTGATAAAATTTGTAACTACTTTTATTGTAAGGGGCAGAGAGGAGCGTGTCAAACGGAAATGAAATTATATGAGAATATTGCAGCCTGAACAGCCAGGGAGAGTATGATTTTGAACAGAGCTCCATTTTTTAGAGCCTCGTGAAACCTGGAATACTGGTTATTATAATTACTCCAGTATGAAATGATTGAAATAGTAATAACGGAATTTTTATTATGACAGACATATGTCACATTTAAAATGTTATAATATTTATAATCTAAATCTTAATATAGATTCAAAGTTTCAAAAGAATAACCGTTCGCATCTATAGTCATAAGTTTGGGTGGAATTATATCTGATATACTAAAGTATTTTAGTAATTATTTCTTGTTTCAAAATCATGAAAAGTTCGAGGTAGTTCTATTCCAATATAGACTTTGGAGCGGTAAGAAAATTAACGTAAGGAGAGGCTATTTATGTTTGATATCGAAAAGGATTACAATTTAAAGATTGATGAATTACGAAAGCTGCTGAAATCGTCCAGGCGTTTTGACCAGGCAATTGAATTAGCATTGGAAATTCATGCAGTGACGCACACAGGTAAGGTTTCATTAAGTGACAGTCCTACATTTTGTGATGATTTATTGGAGGGATTGGAGAATGAGGATTACAGCATAATGCCGACTGAGAAAGACGAAACAATAGCCTGGCATTTATGGCATATAGCGAGAATAGAAGATTTGGTGGGAAATCTTCTTATAGCAGAACAGCCCCAAATTTTCAATGAAGAATGGATGGAAAAAATGAGTGTGTCCGTAAGAGATACCGGTAACGTAATGACGGACATGCAGATCATTGATTTTAGTGAACAGGTAAATAAACAGGAGCTGATAAAGTACAGAAACGCGGTAGGCTGTCAGACCCGCAAAATATTAAAATCCTTGTCACCACTTGATTTGAAACGGAAACCCGGAGAAGAATATTTAGCGCGGCTGGTCAGCGAAGGTGGTTTGCTGGAAGTAAAAGGGTCCATATGGCTTAAAAATTTTTGGGGCCGGCACACTTTTGCAGGGCTTATTTTGCTGCCGATAACTCGTCATCATATGATGCATCTGTCCGATAGTGTGGTCATTAAAGAGTTTTTGTTAAATAATCGGTAAAATAGGTTAGATGAACGGAGCTGCCTATGGGAGATAGTCAAGGCTTCCATGGGCGGGCTTTTTCTGCCCATCCTTTTTCCTTCCAGTATTTTACATCCGCTTCATTCCATCCTCTCCGCTGTAACAATCGCATAATATTAAAAAATGCTCTGGTTTTTATGGAAGGAGATACGTGCCCTATATTCTCATTAATTTTATCAGCTATTACAGTGATTTTTTTATCTATACGTTTTTTCAGATCAGGATTCACGGCATCCCATGAAACTGCGGCAACGCCTACGCCATATTTATAAGTTCTGGCAACACCCCAGAAGAATGTGCTGTCAGCCATATCTTTATTTGTACTTTTCATGCCTCCGCCAGCGGCTGTGGATATGCAGACAGCCTGTTTGCGGAACATTTTTTCTTCCGGTCGATGCACCATCCACCGGTATCCATAATGGTCTAAAAAAGCTTTCATTGCTCCTGTTGTATGATAAACGTATACAGGACTTGCCAGAATGATTACGTCGGCACGGTCGATAGCTTCTGTGATAGGCTTTAAGTCCTTAAAGTGAGGACATAGTGTTTCTGATTTTTCAAAACAATTTGTACATCCGATACAAAAAGAATGAAAATCCTTTGGCAGAAAAAATTCTGTGACTTCGCCATTTAATTTTTCTGTTAGCATTTTAGCGATATGATAGGTTGAACCTTTATGGCTTTGACCATGTATAACAGCTATTTTCATTTTCTGTTTCCTTTCCTGTTTTCAGGTAAATTATAGCATAATAATGGTTTGAGAGGTACTTTTTATTTTATGTTTTGGGAAAGATACTTAGTATTATAAAGAGATTGTTTTTGCAGCCGGGTATAGGGACGATTAAGGGAGGGCTTTTGGTATATCTAAGCCAATGGAGGGCGCGCAACAGATTATGGTGATTTATTTTATTTTTATGATTGAAGTGACTAATATATTATGACTTGATGAAATGAAAAGAGGTTTTTATTTGGAAAAATATAGGATATAATGTAATAAAATAAATCATAGTCAGGTCAGGGAGGATATATGTTCGAGTTCATAAAAATATTAACATTGCGTGCAACATATGAATGTCAGGAAGAAGGAAGGCTGCCTTCATATTTGGGATCTACAATAAGAGGAATTTTAGGCCATTGCATCCGGGATTTTTGCTGTGATTTTCCTGATAAAAGATGTTTTCAGTGTGAGAAAAAGGATAATTGTCTCTATGTGCAATGTTTTAGCAATACGGGTGGAGAAGCAGGTGCAGTGAATCCATATGTGTTATATGTACATGGAGAAGGCAGAGAAAGATGGAAGAAAGGAGATTTATGTGTATTTGACCTTACTCTGCTTGGCAGTGGAACAGAAAGAGCAGGCATATATTTGGATGCACTGCAGGCAGCAGAGAAAAGGGGATGGGGGGCGGCAAGGCTGTCCTTTCGTTTGATGCAGGTTATCGACTCAGATTCGGGCAATGTGATCTATGCAGGGGGAAAATGCTGGTTTCGCAATCTTTCTCCAAAGCCGCTTCAGACGACAGGACGAAATGCCTCTTATGCAAGCCTTTTTTTTGATACACCGCTTAGAATCGTATCAGGGGATAAACTATTTGATAAACTTCCCTTTGATACGTTTATACAGTTTCTTATCCGCAGAATATCGCTGTTGACAAAGGCTTACACCGATTTTCAATTAGAATGGAAAGAGGAGGAACTTCTGAACCAGGCCAGGAAAATCAAGACTTTAGATGAGTATTGGAGAGAAGTTCCGTTCATCAGGTATTCTATGAATCAGAAAGATGGAAAGTTAAAACTTTCATCCAGGACTGGCTGGATTTTATATGAAGGGGATCTATCTGGTTTTGTGCCAATTTTGGAAGCGGGTAAGTATCTGCGGGTAGGAAAAGGTGCTACCATTGGATTTGGACATTATGATATTTCTTATGATAAATAATGGGGAAATAAAAGGCTGGAAACAGTTGGATTGAGAGAAATTGTGATAAAAATCGGCCTTGAATTTTTTGTAGAAAATGCAGATGATATAATATTTGTTCAGAAGATGATTACTAAGCTTATTTTATAAAGTGCGAATGTGGAGTGAACATAGTTTGCCGGGGAGATTCGCACTTGAAAAAATGGTTAAAAATTGATGATGGAGTGATTTTTTTAAGATATATTTGTAGGAAAGGTTGCATTATTAATCAAAAAGGGTTAAAATTTGGTAGAAAGAAACAATATTTATTGGGAATATTGTGCATGTTTGCTGTCACTTCCTTCGCGGAAGTGTGGATTGAAATTGAATCATTACTGCGGCAAAAAGATTTTAATAGATGTCACTTCCTTCGCGGAAGTGTGGATTGAAATTTTACTGGTTTTGTCACAGTACCCATCCATTTCTGTCACTTCCTTCGCGGAAGTGTGGATTGAAATTATCTTGACAGGCGTTTCGCATTCCACGGTTTCAGGTCACTTCCTTCGCGGAAGTGTGGATTGAAATAGTTCACCGATGATTTGCCCACCCGGCTCCCTCCGTCACTTCCTTCGCGGAAGTGTGGATTGAAATCCGGCAATTCTTTGAAGAATCCTTCCACACCATGTCACTTCCTTCGCGGAAGTGTGGATTGAAATAGTCTCGCATCAGATTGGTTATAAATGCTATGTCTGTCACTTCCTTCGCGGAAGTGTGGATTGAAATGACATAGTAACATTAAAATAGTTGAATGTCTCAAGTCACTTCCTTCGCGGAAGTGTGGATTGAAATGTAAAGTTTGACAGTGAATTTGATAAACTCTGCGTCACTTCCTTCGCGGAAGTGTGGATTGAAATGCTGAACATATACGGAAAAAAGAAAAAAGTCTGGGTCACTTCCTTCGCGGAAGTGTGGATTGAAATCTCTGCCAGAGCTGTCAGTCAAAGACGGCGAGCTGGTCACTTCCTTCGCGGAAGTGTGGATTGAAATGCCCGTGATCCAGACGCGCTCCTCGATCTAATCGGTCACTTCCTTCGCGGAAGTGTGGATTGAAATCGTATTTGCACTGGTGGAAATTTAACTGGATGCTGGTCACTTCCTTCGCGGAAGTGTGGATTGAAATGTCCTCCTAATCACTTGATAAAAACCAGCCACCGTCACTTCCTTCGCGGAAGTGTGGATTGAAATCCGGACAGAAAAGGGGATATAGGGTTCCCTGGAATGTCACTTCCTTCGCGGAAGTGTGGATTGAAATTGTTTCCGGGGATAAAATCAGGCTGTTTTCTGGGTCACTTCCTTCGCGGAAGTGTGGATTGAAATTATCAGGTGTACCATCTTCTCCTCCTACTCCAGGTCACTTCCTTCGCGGAAGTGTGGATTGAAATTACAAGTTTAGTGAGTGGTATCACTTCTATCGCAGTCACTTCCTTCGCGGAAGTGTGGATTGAAATAGTAGTAACAAATCCGATAAAGGGACTTGTCATCGTCACTTCCTTCGCGGAAGTGTGGATTGAAATGTCTGATTTGATGGGGCACCTGATCCGCCATTAGTCACTTCCTTCGCGGAAGTGTGGATTGAAATTTCATAGTACATCCTCCTTTGAATTAATTGATTTGTCACTTCCTTCGCGGAAGTGTGGATTGAAATAGTTACTGCAAGCGGCACAAGTGGAACTGTTAGGTCACTTCCTTCGCGGAAGTGTGGATTGAAATTCTAGTAAGGCGACTATTCCGTATGATCCAATTTGTCACTTCCTTCGCGGAAGTGTGGATTGAAATTCATAATAGGCCTTGTTTCTAACGCGAAGATAAGTCACTTCCTTCGCGGAAGTGTGGATTGAAATTTTGTCTCCGTCATGTCATTATGCCAAAGCAGCCGTCACTTCCTTCGCGGAAGTGTGGATTGAAATAAATAAACTGACATTGAGCTTAAACAACCGATACGTCACTTCCTTCGCGGAAGTGTGGATTGAAATCCGCTCTGTGTCTATGATGATCTCTCCATCGACTGTCACTTCCTTCGCGGAAGTGTGGATTGAAATCAATGTACATTTGTACACTTTCTCCTCATGTATTGTCACTTCCTTCGCGGAAGTGTGGATTGAAATCACATGCTCTATGGATACAGCAAGAGAATTTATCGTCACTTCCTTCGCGGAAGTGTGGATTGAAATAATGTATACTCCCCGGAAATCAGGGATGAAAGCTGTCACTTCCTTCGCGGAAGTGTGGATTGAAATTAAGTGCAGTTCCCGCTTGTCCTGCCTTTATACCTGTCACTTCCTTCGCGGAAGTGTGGATTGAAATTAAGTGTTGCACAGTCAGTTTTAAACGCTGTAGGGTCACTTCCTTCGCGGAAGTGTGGATTGAAATGCCTGATAATGAGTATGAAAAGATACATACGGCAGTCACTTCCTTCGCGGAAGTGTGGATTGAAATCTTTTAATGAATCTTCTTAAATTTCGTCTTGTAAGTCACTTCCTTCGCGGAAGTGTGGATTGAAATTCATATAGTGGATTGATCGAGCAGTTGGAATACGGTCACTTCCTTCGCGGAAGTGTGGATTGAAATTTCCAGTTCCTTCCATTGACTAATATTTCTTTTGTCACTTCCTTCGCGGAAGTGTGGATTGAAATATCCCGAGCATAAGAGTTATCTTGACCCCCTCGATGTCACTTCCTTCGCGGAAGTGTGGATTGAAATTGTAAACGGGTACGGGTTGTATTCCCCTCCGGGGGTCACTTCCTTCGCGGAAGTGTGGATTGAAATCTGCTAGCTTTGTTCGACAGTATCTGGAGCAGGTCGTCACTTCCTTCGCGGAAGTGTGGATTGGAATTTGCTCTGTGCCGGAAGTATGATTACTTTCTTGTGTCACTTCCTTCGCGGAAGTGTGGATTGAAATTTTTCTTACATCTTCCCAGTTACATAACCGTTTTGTCACTTCCTTCGCGGAAGTGTCGATTGATATCAGACAAACGTCTTTCCATATAACAGTGAGAGCATATCCCATATTTTCAAAGTATATCTGGATGTAGATATCCCTGTGGAAGTGAGAAAATTCCGATTTCTTGAACAGGTGCCAGAATACAATCTGGCTCCGGGATACTTGGGGATATAAAGACGGTTTTTTCAGGTCTGACACAAATCTGGGTACTGAAAAAAGCGAGGAGGAGGATAGAAGAGAAAAATTGGAGTTTCTAATGGAAACCGTAACCATTTTGTTCAACGGAGGGAAGAAAATTTATGTTTCGGACTATGCAGTGGGAGAAAATGTTGTAAAAGAATTGACAATAGATGCATGCCTCTTTGATATCGGACGGCCGTTTTGGGGACGACCTCGGGACAGAAAACCTGGACATTTGTCTCCAGTTCGGTCTGCCCGGGGAGGGGAAGATAAAGCCGGTCAGCCTGGCTGATAAAGGGGTGTTTACAGAGAACCCGTATGGCTTCTTATGAGAGATGGCAGGTAAGGGGGATGCCATCACATGACCCCTTTCCTGCACTGCACCGGCGTTACGCCTGTATAGACTTTGAACATTTTGGAAAACTGGCGGTAATCGTCATAGCCAACCGCTATGGCGATGGAACTTACGGAATCGTCTGTTGTGAGAAGAAGCTTTTTTGCCTGCTGCATGCGCAGCATGGTCAGATAATGTTTCATACTTGCGCCTGTTTCTTTTTTAAAACACTGGCTCAAATAAGAAGGGCTTACATTAAAGTCTCTGGCAATATCGCTTACAGACAGGGGCTCTGCATAGTGCTCTTCCATATAACGGAGCACCTGGCGGACGACACGGTTGCTGATATTGTGTGTCTTTACCTGCTGTTTTGCCAGAGTATGGATGCAGTCCAGGACACGGGTACAGCTTTCCTCTATGGTGCCTAACTGCGTGGTCAGAACAAGCCAGGGGCTGTCTATAGTCTCCATCAGCAGTTTGACGGACAGTTCACTTTTTAGAGATTTCAGAATGGATTCACTTATCAGGTAATACAGCTTATAGCTCATACTGGGCTTTACGATCTTGAGATACAGACGCCGGATCAACTCCGGAAGCTCCTTGCTGCTGATATCAAAGCTGAGATAATGTTCAATGGCATCAATAGTGTTCTGAATCTCATCTCTGCTAAACCAGCGCTGATGAGATTTGATATAATCATTGGAAATTGCCACTGCTTCCCGGCAGAAAAAGCGGTATGCGCAGGTCCGTTTAAAATCCTGATGTCCGCGGCTGATATCTTCCGGTCCCAGTAAAAGGTCACTGATAAAACAGTGGGAGGAAATCTGTCCGGCAGCTTTGGAAAATTCCAGGGCAAAATGGTCTGCCTGCTGCCTTCTTGTACGGATGCAGGAAGGATGGGAAGCATTTACAAGGATATAGGCAAAGGAAATATCAGAAAATACGATTTCCCCTCCCTGGTTTTCTTCCAGTATCATACTGAAATCCTCCAGGCGCAGAGCGTGCAGAAAATAATGGATGGATTTGTTTACCGGATAGTCAACCAACACGGTTTTGTCAAGCTCCCACATAAAAAGATAAAAATCCGAAGTGTTTATGTGGAGACGGTACTGCCTCTTGTATTTTTCAAATTCTTCCCGGGTGACACCGTACAGCATCGTCTTCATGGCTTCTCTGCGCTGCAGGTTTTCAAAGGCATCCGGAAAGCGGAGCTGCCAGCTCTGTGCCGGATACTGCAGCGGTATGGTGTGTTTCCATCCGGCTGCTTCGCGGAAGAAATCGTGCAGGGAATCATCCTGCTGCGTGGTTTCTGCAAAAAAGCAATTTCCGTTCGGATGCGGTTCAAACAGCAGAAAACGGCGCGCAGAGCAGGATTCATAGAGCACAGCCAGGCAGTCCTGTATGCGGGATGCCGGCCTCTGGACCATCAGGATCACTGCATCCGGGGAGAAAGATATGGCATCTTCCGCAGACGGAAGACGGTCGGTGAACAAAACCTGGTGACCGCACTGGCTTTGTGCCTTCATAAAGCCTGCTTTAAATTCTCTACTGCCGTAAACTAATATTTTCATATGCCTGTTTTTCCATCTCCTTTTTTCCATTTGGTTTTCAGCATAACTAAACGGCCGGAACTCCGGGAAATCTTCCCGGTTCCGGCCTGTTTATGCTGCCTGTTATTTTATGAGACGTCCGCGTACATAACATTTATGTTTGGAAAGAATATTCTCAGCTTCAGCTTCAGCCTTTTTCGGGTCGGCTGCATACAGGGAATACAGTTCCTCGATGGCACGAAGACCGAAGCCTTCACAGTTATAGTCAAAAAGTACGGCGCCGTCGGGTGCTGTGATCTCGCCTGAGAGGTGGGTAGGAATGTGCAGCACGTCACGTTCTTTTGCTGTAAACTTCTCCATGCCGTCAATGCGGACCTCCACAAATCCCTCCTGCACAATAAACAGACTGTAGAAAGGATTCTGGGCACTCCAGCTCAACTGGAAACCGGGCTCCATGCAGAGCTGCCAGATCTCCTTGTGTCCCTTTGTCTCCCAGCGGGCTACCTTCTGCCTCAGCTCGCAGCCCTCGAATCTGTAGATACACAGGCCGCTGTTGTACGGGCGGATCTGGTAAATCTGTTCCTTTGGAACCTCCTCTGTGACAGGGGTATAGGTATAGTAGAGGCTGTCTGTGCTCTGTCCGTCCTTTGCCATGTCGAATTCAGTTTTATTATATTCTTTAAAACGCAGATTGGCAATACAGTCTTCCCCCATCTGGGTTTCCTGGAACAGCTCCCTCCATATGGTTCCCGCATCGATCCAGGTAAATTTATGCGGGGTATAGGCTGAGATATGTACGATATCACCTTTGGTGCACACTGCTTTTTTGCCGCAGATTTCCGTCAGCACAGAGCCGCCGTCCACCAGAAAAGTTTCCACACCGCGGGTATGTTCGTGGTAGCACATTTCATGGTTGGGGTCCACGTAAACAGTGTCCAGCAGTTCATTGTGCTGGTATGGCCCATAAGGTTCAATCAGGTATTTGGAGTAGGTTTTCTTCCCTCCGTAGTATTCATCAAAGTCCATAAGCCAGGTCTTTTCCGGATCAATGTGGATGTCGTGCAGGGTATACTTTGTCATAATGTGTCCTCCTAATTTTTTCTTTTTGTCGGTTACGGTCATGCGGATGATACTGTCCGCTGATAAATTGTGGTTATATTATAACAGAGATTCTTTTCTTTCCGGTGTCTTTATTTTGGTAAAATGTGTGCTTTTTATCGTAAGATGCCTCCATGTGGTAAAAAGGGGCATAAAGCTTATAAACCATGTGTTCTTAGTATATCAGAATGGAAGATGAGAAGATGTTTTTGGTATAAAGTGTGGTTTTTTTCGACGAAGCGGTCTTCAGTCCTTTTTCTCATAGGTGGTCAGCGTTTTCCCGAATATCTGATAGTAAGGCTTTTCCTCCCTGTGTTTCAGGATGAAATATCAGATTCAGTCATCCGGCAGAATACACACGGCAGACAGGCCCGGTCCCTCCACAATATTCCATCGGCAGATGAAAATGCGTTCACAGAGCAGGACAATCAGCATTCCCACAATACACTGCAGAAGAAAGTCGGTTTCGTAGGTAAAAAGGTTATTTATCCCGTTGATACACAGGCCGATAAATCCACTGAGCAGAAACATACGCCAGTCCGTCCGGTCATGTTTCCAAAAGGATTTCAGGAAAAAATAGATTCCGCCGGGAATTCTTTGGGCGTTTGGATTGCCTGACACAGAGGGGGTGTGGTATATTTAAAATAGATGTTTAACAATATTTGGCAATCGTAACGCGGAGGAATACCATGGGAGAGATAAGTGACTTCCGGAAAGATGTGGAAGTGGTAGTACAGGCTCTGGAGATGACCCTTGGGAGGAAGGAGAAAAGCTGTACCGGAAATACAGGGAGACGAAAAAGGATGCCGTGCGTCTGGCCGTGGCTCTTCGCGGCTTCTTTCTGAAAGGCGGCGTTTCAAAGGAGCAGAGAGATGATTTTGGACGCTGTATACAAGATTGGATCGTGCCCGCAGTGCAGGAGCTGATCGAGGAGGATGCGGTGGAAAAAATGGCGTATCTGGAAAGCCTGGGCTGGTTTCGGGAGGAGCAGTTGGAAATCTTCATCCGGACAGCACGAGAGCGTCAAAAGACCACCTCTCTTGTGTGGCTGATGCATTTGAAAGATAAGAAGTACGGATATACGGAAAAGAGCTTTCTTATATAATTATAATGACAATAAAAAACATCCGGCCGTAGATATTCCGGGAACCCCGGAGATATCATTACCGGAAAAATACAAATATGTCATAGGGTAAAGAAAATGAGATCAAACGAAGAAAAAGCAGCTCTGGGAGTGGAGATCCTGAAAAACTGCAGAAATGAGCTTTACAGTTATTTCCCATATCTGGACGGCGCCTTTGCCAGTGTTTCATATGAGGCAGGTAAAGGGGTAAAGGGAATCGGTACGGAGGGAAATGTATTTTATTTTGACCCTGTATTTCTGCTGGCAGGCTACGGGAATAATCCGGAGGTAATCCGCAGGGGATATCTGCACATGATGCTGCACTGTTTGTACCTGCATCTGTTTTCCAACAAGGAGCAGAGGCAGGATATCTGGAATCTGGCCTGTGATATTTCCGTGGAACAAGTGATTGAGAGGGAGGCGCTGCCGGGGCTTCGCCTGTCGGACCATCCGGTCAGAAAGAGATGTTTGGAAAAACTGGGAGGGCGCAGCCTTTCCGCGGAGAGAATCTGCCGGATGCTGGTGCAGGGCGTATTTTCGGACAGTCTGGAGGAGATGCAGACTGCCTTTTGTTTTGATGACCACAGTCTCTGGACGGCGCAGCAGGATGCGGAGAGGACAGCCAGGACAAAAAGCAAGTGGGAGAAGATTCTGGCCTACACAGGACAAAACAGGCATCAGAAGAAACAAAAAACAGGAACCCGGGAAGGTGACGGTGAGGAGGAGACAGTGACCGTCGGGAAAAGCCGTTATGATTACAGGAAATTCCTGAAAAAATTTGCTGTCCCCAGGGAAGAAGTGGAGCTTGATACCGAGAGTTTTGATTATATTATGTATCATTTCGGGATGGAGCATTACGGAGATATGCCGCTTATAGAACCCTTGGAATACAAAGAGGTAAATCGTCTGGAGGAGCTGGTGATCGCAGTGGATACATCGGGGTCATGTTCCAGGGAGACGGTGCAGCAGTTTCTGGCAGAGACCTACAGTATACTCAGTGAGCGGGAGAATTTCTTCAAAAAGATGAAAGTGCACCTTGTTCAGTGTGACTGCAGGATACAGGAAGCGGTGGTCATCCATTCGGAGGAGGAGTGGAAAGCATACAGCAGGGAGATAAAAATTCAGGGACGGGGCGGGACGGATTTTCGGCCTGTATTTCAGTATGTGGCAGAGCAGAAGGAGAAGAGAGAGATCAGGCAGTTAAAAGCACTGGTTTATTTTACAGACGGCGATGGGATTTATCCGAAGTGCAGGCCTGCGTATGAGACAGCATTCGTCTTTTTGGAGGAAGGTGCCGGTATGGACAGAGTGCCGCCATGGGCCATGAAGCTGGTGGTATCTCATGAAAAGAAGAGAGTCGGGGATTCCCGGATATGAATTTATACCCTACAAGGAGGAAGAAATGAACATCAAAGAGGCAAAGACGGAGATCAGCAGTACACTGAAGGCCTATCATGAGAAGGACGAACAGGGCAATTATGTATTTCCTATGGTCAGGCAGAGGCCCATACTGCTCATGGGGCCGCCGGGCATCGGCAAGACCGCTGTCATGGAGCAGGTGGCAGAGGAGTGCGGTGTGGGTCTGGTCTCTTATACCATTACACATCATACGAGGCAGAGTGCTGTGGGGCTGCCGAGTATCAAAAACAGAATATACCAGGGCCGGTCTGTGAGTGTAACAGAGTATACCCTCAGTGAGATCATAGCTTCTGTCTATGAGTGCATGGAGCGCACGGGAAAAAAAGAGGGGATTCTGTTTATTGATGAAATCAACTGCGTATCCGAAACCCTGGCACCCACCATGCTGCAGTTCCTGCAGAACAAGACATTTGGAAGTCATAAAGTGCCGGAAGGCTGGCTGATCGCGGCAGCGGGAAATCCTCCGGAATACAATAAATCGGTCCGAGAATTTGACATTGTCACGCTTGACCGGGTCAGGAAAATTGATATTGAAGTGGACTGTGATGTCTGGATGGAATACGCCTGGTCACAGCAGATACACGGGGCTGTGCTTTCCTATCTGAATATCAGGAAAGAAAATTTTTATCTTGTGGAAAATACGGTGGACGGTAAATTTTTTGTGACTGCAAGAGGATGGGAGGATCTATCTGAAATATTGAAAAGCTATGAGAGATTTCAGATACCTGTCACGGAGAAACTGGTGATCCAGTATCTGCAGAAAGAGGAAATCGCCAGGGACTTTGCCGTGTATTACCGGTTGTACCAAAAATACGGGACTGATTATGCCATTCCGGAAATAGCGGCAGGTACTTTGTCAAAGGAGGACTATGATAAGCGGAGGGATATGGCCCGCCAGGCTGCTTTTGAGGAGAGATTTACAGTGGCCGGCCTTCTGCTTGCCTATTTGGATCAGTCCTTTGCTACATATATCAGGGCAGACGGGAATGTCTGTGCTCTCTACGAGGCGCTGGATGATTTTAAGAAGATTTTGCATGACAGTGCAGATATGCAGGTGCTTCAGACTTTTGCGGAGAACAGAAGAAGAGAACTGGAACAGCGGATACTGGAGGAGAAGATTACCGGAAAAGAGGCAGCAGTACAGGCGTGGGCAGTGGGACGGCTGGAGTCCTTTGCTGTATATCTGAAGGAGAGACATATTGCGGATAAAGAAGAGGGTATGGCCTGTGTACGGGAGCTTTTCGGGCAGGAAGTGAAAAAGAGGCAGAAAATCGTAAAACAGGCGGGAGAAAATCTGGAACATGCATTTCAGTTTCTGGCGGATGCTTTTGGTGAGGAGCAGGAGATGGTGCTCTTTGTAACCGGACTATCCAAAAGCGAAAGAGCCATGGAATTTATAAACAGCAATGGAAGTGATGCGTATTTTCAATATAGTGAAGCTCTGCTTTATCGGAAAAAGGAGGAGGAGTTAAGAAAAATCTGTCTGGAAGAGATATAAACATTTTATTTCCTGTTTTTGTTTACATATGGAAGACTATGGTATATAATCAGATACAACAGATGATGTTTACTGCATTTCTGATTTCAAAAAATGAATATTGAAGTCTTTGTGGCAGGGTGTAAGTCCCTACCGATGGTATAGTCCATGACCCGCTTTTGGCGGCTGAGCTGGTGACTCCTTAATAGAAGAGGGGAATTCCAGCACCGACGGTATAGTCCGGATGAGAAAAGACATTTTCTGTGAAACTACGCCCGGAGCATATTTTTTGTTCCGGGCTCATTTTTTTGAAGGAGGATACAAACTATGAACCAGACAAACGAAACAACCAATGCAGCTTTTGACAAGGGTATGAGGGCCGGGACCGGCGCTAAAATGCGGGTGAAAAAGATTGCTTTCATCGGCCTTATGGGGGCAGTGAGCGCTGTTCTTATGCTTCTCAGGTTTCCGCTTCCCTTTATGCCGCCATTTATGTCCTTTGATCTGTCGGGGCTGATGGAGATGCTGGGGGGATTTATGTTCGGCCCCGGGGCAGCACTTATGATCATTGTGGTCAAAATACTGCTGCAGCTTGTCATGCAGGGCAGCTTTTCTCTGGGAACCGGTGAGTTACAGAATTTTATTTTAAGCTGCTGCTATGTCATGCCTGCGCTGCTGATCTATCACAGACATAAGACGAAGAAGACCGCATTGGCTGGTATGGGCGTCAGCACAGTGCTGGTTGGAGTTGTGGCGATCTTTACGAACCTGTATCTGATCATTCCGTTTTATGTGCGGTTGTTTGGCATGACCATGGATGAGATCATTTCCATGTGCAGTGCAGTAAACCCGGCCATGAAAAATGCTTTTTCCATGGCAGTCTTAGGAATCCTGCCGTTCAATTTGATAAAGTACGGAGTGACGTCAGTCCTGACATTTCTGTTATATAAAAGGTTAAGCAGAGTGATCAAAAGTGTTGTAGAAAAATAAAGGGGGATAAAAAAATGAAATTTACACTGGACAAATCCATCAGTTATGAGGATGCCGTAGGGCGCATGTTTGAAATGCTTGGGAACAGCAAGATCATGGCACTGGCTTCAAGTCTTAACGACTATGTCATGGTAAGGAATGTAAGCTGCCTTTTTTACGATGACAAGATTTATTTTAAAACGGACAAAAATTTCAGAAAGACAAAACAGCTTCTGGAAAACCCCAGGGTAGCCATGTGCTGGAGCGGCGTTCAGGTAGAGGGAACGCGCGAAATAAAGGCCTGGTGGTGGAGGAACCGGGAAGAAGATTTGAGGAGGGATACAAAAAATATCTGTGGGAGAGCTATAACAAATACAGTCATGAAGATACAGAAATCCTCATAGAAGTGTCGCCGGGATATGTGGAGATCTGGGATACCAGTGAGGATGGATACGCGTACCAGCTTTTTATTGATTTTGATAAAAAGTCTGTGGAGGTAAAACCGTATGATAAGAAGTAGGCAACGATTCAGCTAAAGGAATCGTTACAGAAATAGTTCTATGGGTATCACAAAGTGCTGCGCTTTGTGATACCCATAAGTAGTTTTATCTAAAATAGACCTGGAGGCGTAACCGGAAAAACTTACAGCAGACTATGGGCGGACAGCAGTGCCGTCCGGCAGGCGTGAGAAAAGCCAGCCGAAATCCATATCCGTATATGGGTATTTTGCGGCTTCCTTTTCATCAAAATCAATTCCGATTCCCGGGCGGTCACTGATATAGGCATATCCGTTTCTGACTTCCGGGCATCCCGGAAAAATCGCCTTTTCCGCTTCGCAGAATCCGCTGAACTCCTGAATGCCAAAGTTGGTACAGGACAGATCCAGATGCATCTGCGCAGCCATTCCCACAGGCGACAGGTCATTGGGGCCGTGAAAGGCGGTGCGCACACCAAAGGCTTCGCAGAAATGCGCCAGCTTTCTGGCAGGGGTAAGCCCTCCGATATCGCTTACATGAACGCGCATAAAATCAATCCACTGATTCTGTACGATAGTTTTCCACTCAGCGGGGCTGGTGAAAAGTTCTCCCATTGCCAGTGGTACAGAGGTCTGTTCCCTGATTATTTTAAAGTAACCGGCCTGTTCCGGCGGAAGGGCATCTTCAAGGAAGAACAGTTTATAAGGCTCCAATTCTTTGGCAAAGTTCAGGGTATCTGCCGGGGAAAGCCGTTCGTGCACATCATGCATGATTTCCAGGTCCCATCCGAAATCCCTTCGGATCTGCTCAAACATCTTTACCACACTCTGCATATAGGTTTTCGGATGATAGTAAGCGCCTGCAGGTGCGTTTTCTGGATGGATCATGGTCTGCATACTGCCCCCTGCGTTTCCGCCGTACAGGCCCAGGTGGCAGCGGATGTAGCGGTAGCCCTGTTCCATGTATTCGTTTATTTTATCCTCAACCTGATCCATGGTGGTTCCGTCCGCGTGGCGGTATACCGCGATTCCCTCCCGGCATTTGCCTCCGAACAGGCTGTAGAGGGGCATGCCCGCCAGCTTGCCCTTTATGTCCCAGAGTGCTTCATCCACGCCGGACAGCGCATTGTTGAGCACCGGGCCGCCGCGCCAGTAGGAGCTGCCCATCATGGACTGCCAGATATCTTCAATATTGTGGACAGACTTTCCCACCAGCATGGGTTTTAAATATTCCTCTACGGCAGTGACAACTGCTTTGCATCGCCAGGTAAAAGTGGCGCAGCCGATACCGTATAATTCAGGCTCTGAAGTTTCCACCTTCACGACTACGAGATTGACCTTTTGCGGTGCGGTGATAAAGGTTCTGATATTTCGGATTGTGATGTCTTTCATAATTACCTCCATATTTTTGCTTACTCTGCCGGATGAAAAAAGGATTCTATGGCAGTTTCTAAAATCCGGCAGATGTGCTTTGTTATTTATTGCTGAAAGCATAACATTTTTCTGCAGGAGATTGTTGATATTATTTGGTATAAAATCACTATTTTTTAGTCAGGTGTTTTCAAGATTTAGAATAAAGGGTATAATGTATTATCGGTAAAGTGAAAAACGAAAGCAAAATAGAGGTGAAAAGATGCAGATTCGGGTAAATGATTATGAGGAGCATGAACATTTCCGGGCTATCTGTGAGGACTGTTATAATGTCTCAAGAACCTGCGGCTATGACAGGCTCAGAATGTCCCATATACATAATACATGTGAAATCCTTTTGGTGGAGACAGGAGAAGCGGATTATTATATTTCAGGGAAAAAATATCATGTGGAGCCTTATGATATTTTGGTCATAGGCGCCATGGAATACCACAGGAGCGTGATTACGAATCCTCCTTATCAGAGATATGGGCTGACAGTAAAACCAGCTTATCTAAAAGGTATGATTCCGGATAAAGATATGCAGAAAATATTTTCCACACCGTCACCGGAATCATTCGTTCGGAATTATAAACGTGTCGATCCAAAGACATTTGAAAAACTTGTGTGCCTGCTCCAGGATCTGGCGGAGGAAGAACGGGGGACAAAGGAGTTCCGCACACAGATGCAGAGGGGAATCCTGACCCAGACAGCCGTTCTTCTATTCAGAACCTTCCGGATGGAGAGGAACCCGGAAGCATCGACAGCCGCGGATAAGGCTATGCGGGAAATAAAAGAGTATATTGATACTCATTTTCAGGAGCGGCTCACGCTTAAGACACTGAGCAGCCGCTTTTATCTTCATCCGACTACGATCAGCAAAGAATTCAGACGCTGCTGCGGGCATAACCTGAATAAATACATCAACACGGTCCGCATCTGCCGGGCAGCCTCCCTGCTGGAAACAGGTACAGACAGCGTGGCGGAGATTGCTGTAAAATGCGGGTATGAAAGCGAAAATACGTTCCTGAGACAGTTCCGGTCTATTATGGAGATGTCGCCTCTTCAGTACAGGAAATCAGTGAGTGTGTGGATGGGGAAAATGAGAGAGGAAAGAGAGAAGTCTGGTAAATTATGGTAATTCCTCCGCAGCGATTGCGTTATTCTCCTCAAAAGCTATAATAGTGGAAGAAAACCATACCCACAGGAGGCCTGCCAATGCAGAAAGAAATCACCTTTACCATGAAGACAGAATTGATCGAAGAATTTTCTTATCACTTATACAGCCAGGAAAAGACAGCGGCAACCATCAGAAAATATTCCACGGATTTAAAGACGTTTTTGGGATACCTGGGAACGGACAGACAGGTCCATAGAATCCGTCTTCTGGAATATAAAGAGTGGCTGAGACAGCAGTACGCAGTAAGCAGCGCCAATTCTATGCTGGCAGCAGTCAACTCCTTTTTGGATTACCTGTGTTTTCCTGAGCTGAAAGTAAAAAGTTATAAAGTGCAGAAGCGCATGTTTCTGGATTCAGAAAAAGAAATGACAAAGACGGAATACCGGAAACTGGTAGAGACAGCAAGAAAGAAGGAGAAGAGCCAGCTTGCCTTGATACTGGAGGCCATCTGTGCCACAGGGGTCAGGGTCAGCGAGCTGAAATATCTGACAGTGAAAAATCTTCAGGACGGCCGTCTGGAAGTCTGTAACAAGGGAAAGACAAGGATTGTCCTGATTCCGGAGAGCCTGCGGAAGAAACTTTTGTGCTACGCCGGAAAACAGGGTATCAAGTCAGGTCCTGTCTTCATTACCAGAAGCGGAAAGCCAAAGGACAGGAGCAACATATGGACAGAGATGAAAGTATTAGCGGAACAGGCAGGAATCAAGCCAAAGAAAGTATTCCCACACAATCTGCGCCATCTCTTTGCGCGCTCTTTTTATAAGGCCACAAATAACCTTGCCGCATTAGCGGATGTTCTGGGACACAGCAGTCTTGAAGTGACGAGGATTTATACCGCGGATACACTGAAGAAATTTCAGGGAATGATAGAACAGTTGGATTTGATCGTTCCATAAGGGAAAAGCATTAACACAACATAATAAGAATTATGTAGTTGAGATAAATGTTAATGCATCTGGTTTATAGAAATTTTAATACATATGGTAAAAAATGTCAACAAAATATACTCGGTTTGTCTTTTTTAGACAGCGGAGTATAGAAATTATCTGTAATTACCAAGTCTTAAACATATCAAAAAGAAGCCTGCAGGCAGATAAAAGCAGGCTTAAAAGAAAAGACGGCATATTCTGCTGCACCTCTCATAAGATTCCTTTAGAAGATAATCTTTTTTTACCACATAATTCTTATTATGTAGTAAGTAAGCAGCCGCAGGAAGGACAGAAAACCGGAGGGAGCAGGGTATGATTGAAACAGGTCGGAGTAAATTCCTCAAAAAGAGTAAAGAAACCAAAAGCAGAATGCCGAACCATGTAGAAGAGATGGGGCTTGGCAGAAAGCTGACAGATAAACTGAAAAACCACAGGATTGAGTATGTTACGGACATCCTGTCATGTACGGAAAATGAACTGCGGGAAACTGCAGTGCTGAATGACAGAGAAATGTCTCTGCTGCGGGAAAAGATGAGAGAATTCCAGCTTGATTTTTGGGATGAGTTGTTTTAGGAGGGGCAGATTCTGCGCCCCCAGTCGCACATAGACTCCAACACAGGAAGAAGCGTTTTGCCGAATTCCGTCAGTGCGTACTCTGTTTTTGGAGGCACAACCGGGTAAACCGTACGGCTGATCAGGCCGTCGCTTTCCAGTTCCCTGAGCTGCTGTGTCAGCATCTTGGTTGTAGCTTTTGGGATAAGCCGGTGCAGTTCGCTGAACCTGAGCACCTGATCCCTCAGATGCCAGAGGATGACTGCCTTATATTTTCCGCCAATCAGATGAATGGTTGCCTCCACAGGGCAGGTGTAAGTGTCGCTGCATACTTTCATTTTGATGTTCCTTTCTTTTTCGTATTTTCCACAGCAGAGATCATGCGTGGGGGGATGGTTATTTTTGGGTACTATATACCAAAAAAGTGCGTTCTTGCTAAAAATAAAATCAGTGGTAAGATTATAGCATAGACAATAAAAAATCGAAAGAGAAAGGAAGAAATTATATGGAATTTTCAGAACTGGCAAAAAAGAGATACTCTGTACGCTCCTATAATGGAAAGAAGGTGGAGCAGGAAAAATTAGAAAAGATATTGGAGGCTGCCCATGCGGCACCCACAGCAGCCAATCTGCAGCCTGTCCGGCTGCTGGTGATACAGGAGGAAGAAGGTCTTGAAAAATTGTCAAAGGCTGCAAATGTTTACCATGCACCGCTTGTCATTGTGGTCTGTGCAGATCACGACAAAGCATGGGTTCGTCCTTTTGATCATAAACAGACCTGTGATATTGACGCTTCCATCCTGACAGACCACATGATGCTGCAGGCAGCGGATTTAGGGCTTGGAAGTGTCTGGATCTGTTATTTTAAGCCGGATGTCCTGCGAAAAGAATTTGGTATCCCTGAGAATCTGGAACCTGTTAATATACTTGCAGTGGGTTATAGTGACGAGACGCCCCAGCCCTCTGACAGGCATGGAAAAACACGTATACCGATTAAAGATCTGGCCTCATTGGAACATTTTTAAGAACAGGGGAGGATTTATCATATGACGGAAGGCTGTGTTTTTAATGAGAAAGTACATGCGTTTTTGATCGGTTCGTTTTATAGGGAGATGAAAGCGGCCAAAGGCCCGGCAGGGGTGGAATGTTTTATAAAAGCTGTCCAGAAAACAGCGGAACAGCGGGGACACCGTATGGCTCTCAGGGCTATGCGGGATGAAATGCCTCTGGATTATAATACATACATGGCATATGGGGAGATATATGCCACCATTCCGGGCAAAACGGAGATGGCCGGGGAGTATCCTGACGCGGAGACACGGGTTTACAGCTGCGCATGGCATGATACCTTTTGGGAGATGGATCTTGCGGAATGCGGCCTTGTATACTGTAAAGAGATAGACAGGGGGATTGTCAGAGGCTTTAATCCTGAGCTGTTGTTTGAACAGAAAAGTGTGCTCCACAATGCACCGTGCTGCCGCCTTGTGTTTAAAAATGCCGCTCTTGACAACAGCGTGCCGGTCTCCCGAGATGCAAAGAAGGACTGGGACTACCACTGTGGTCATTATTACAAAACATTTGGGGAATATGTGCGTACAGTTTTTACAGATGGGGAAGAGATCATAAAAAATGTGGATGAAAAATTTGCGGAGAGATATGGAGAGAACTATCTGGATGTTCTGCATGGATATCTGGAAACAGATTTTAACCTCATCGAGCGGTAACGCTTAAAACATCTGTCCGAACTACAGAACAAGAACAGCAGTGATTTTATATGAACATAGGGCTGCAAAAAAATACGGGTATGTGGAGCACTACACTCCATATACCCGTATAAATATTTATAAAA
>OCAS01000710.1_pt1 | contig 23595 bp, 17 predicted proteins | sample 1550751 | NCBI WGS metagenome assembly OCAS01 (sample SAMEA2580301, study PRJEB22360) | human gut metagenome | biome: human gut; feature: human-associated habitat; material: faeces | place: Denmark | collected 2008/2010
CTCCATCCTTTCCGCCATCAAATACCCTCTCCCCTTTTTTCCTTCCTGGAAACTCAGTCTGGTTCGCCCGATCCGGCCGCCGCTTCCCTTCGACAGTTCTCCCGACGCACTGATATAGCTGCCGTCCGTAGAGTAGAATCCACCATCTTCTCCAAGTCGATAGACCTGCTCTCTCCGTCTTCCGCTTCCTTCGGAGGCAACTGTCATCTCCCCTTCGCCGGAGACAGAGAGCTTTAACAGATCGCTGCCGGCGTACCAGCCGGACCACTCTGCCGGATTTAAGCCCGCCTCCCCGCCACGGCTTACACTCTCTTCATCTCCCCGCTCAATTCTTTGGACCTCATCCAGATACGTCATCACAATCTCCTGAACAGCCAGCTGGTTCAGCGTACTGGAGCCGCCGCTGGTAAGCACGGCACAGGAAATATTCTCTTCCGGAAGCACCGTTAAGCTGCCGTGATAGAAGTTCGTATCGCCGCCCTTAACGAGGGCTTTTATCCCATAGCGGCTGAATGGATACGTTTCCACGCTGTCCCATCCAAGCCCATAGGATAAGGTTGTATCATAGCCGTTCGGGTTGATCTCCTCGTTGTAACGGCTGGTTTCCATGGCAAGCAGCGCTCCGTCGGACAGCAGTCCGGCATTACCTGCTCTGTTTTTCATAAATATTTCCGAGAAGCGGCATAAGTCCATGGCTGTCGCGTAAATACCGCCGCTGCCGATCACATTGGCATGTTCCGGAGGAAGTTCCTCCCCGGTACCCTCATCGTATATCTTCGCCAGGCGGCCCGACAGATTGCCGCTCTGAGGCGTCTTAAACTGTGTCAGGCCAAGATTTTCCGAAAATTCCCGGTCGATGTACTCCGTAAAGCTAAGTCCGGTCACCCGCTCCACCAGTATTTCCGCCAGTGTAAAGCCATCGTTGCAGTACACCTGGATATCGCCCGGATCGGATTTCAGGCGCTGTTTCTTAAGCCGCGCCAGCAGCATATCATGATTTTCCGTATCGCTGTCTCCCAACAGCATGGCGTTATTTAACGTGCTGCCAGGAAGCCCGGAACTGTGATCCAGGAGCATTTCCGGCGTTATCCTGCGATACCGCTCATCCGCCATCTCAAACTCCGGAATGTATGTGATGAGCGGTTTCTTGAGATCAAGCTTCCCCTCATCGGCCAGCCTCATGACCGCAGCCGCGGTCACCACTTTGCTGGTGGAGCCGATCCCGTACATGAGGGGCTCAGCCGCAGCCTGGGCTCCCACGCCCTCCGTCCCCGCCGGTACCGTCTCTTTCGCCAGGCAGGCCTCCCGGCCGAAACCGTTCATTCCGGAAAATATTGCCGCAGCCGCCAGAACTGCGGTTACATGGTACCATCTTTTCTTCATCCTCATCATTCCTCCGTCAACAATCCATATACCGTGATGCCCCTGATTTTTCCCGCCAGCACCATAGAAACCGCAAATGCGAATACCACCAGAGCGAGAGCCATAAGAAGAATCAGCCACGGCTCCACTACAAAATTCATCTCCGAAATTCCCAGCTGTTCAAATAAGAGACTGGCCATGCGGTTCACCGACAAACAGGCCGCAAGGGAACCGGCAAGCGTTCCGCCCACCGATGCAGGCAGAAAACTTATGGCGATCTGTTCCATCAGCTGTCTGTCCGTATAGCCCAGAGCCTTGTAGATGCCGAATTCTCCTCTCCGCCTCGTGAGCATCGACTTGATCACCATATAAAGCACCAGCACCACCAGAAGCACGGTTCCCGTGATGATAAGGGCTGCCATCATGCGTGTGGAATCGGCAATGCTGTCCACATTGGACACAAAGAGCCGTCTGTTGTTTTCAATCCTGTCTATCTCATAATCGTTCGTATCACCGCTTAAGACGACTTCGCCGTCTACCATCAGGGCATACTGGGCGCTGTCCACGCCGTACATGGAAATCAGGGCGGCGAGCTTCTCTTCCGCCTTTCTCTTCGCCGCGGCCAGCGCTTCCTGTTTTTTCGTGCCGGTCTCCATACTTGCGCCGCTGTCCGTACCGGCATTTGTACCGGCATTTATACCGGAATCTGTGCTGCTATCTGTATTGCTGTTCATATCCGCTCCCGTATTACCAGGTGACGCAGATGGGGAAAGCACTCGGAAGCTCTGCTCCATGGCCCTGATAAACGTATCGATATCCAGCCCCGGCTCTAAGTACACCTGAATGGAATTCTTTTCGTAGTACGGCTCCACTCTTAAAAGTCCTGTCTCATGCATAAAGCAGATGCGGCCGAAGTTATTCATGGTCTGTGTCAGCCCGCAGATCACATATTCAGCGGAAGCTCCGTTTGAAGATACTGTGACGGTATCCCCAATCTTCTTTCCCCAGCTCCTGGCGAGAAGTCCCGTCACCACGATCTCATTATCGTATTCCGGGAAATTCCCTTCGTAGACCTCCACCATTTCCAGTTTACCAAAGTCATCCGACACGTAGCAGCTTAACAGCTCGCCCTCCACGCTCAGAGACTCCATCTCATAGAGGCTCACTTTTCTGACTCCCTCCATGGCGCCGATCTTTTCCGTCAGTTCCTCATAATTTTCATGAGGGGCCTTATAGACCATGATATCGCTGATCTCATATCCTGTCATCTTAAGCACCAGATCGTCGTTGATCCCCATATTCCACCAGGTGATGATGGAAAACGCGCTGGCAAATGCAATGCCGGCGAAAATGATGCCGACCATAAGGTACATTTTCCGGTTAAAAGCCATACTCTTTAATCCCAGCGCCATGGAGAGAGAGCCACGCGTCCGTTCCAGCGGGAAATGCTCCTTCTTGAAGCTGTGGGATTTGATGCCGCCCCGCAGCGCCTCCACCGGAAGAATTCTGGCTGCTGCCGCGGCGGAACGCCATGCGACCAACACCACTACAGCCATGATAAAGGCCGCGCTCAGGATATCAAAGCCAATATGCCCCCCGCTCCTCCAGGTAACGCCTACCGAGCTTGTAATCAGCCCGCCCAGGGCCGCGATGATCCCATAGGAAAGGGCGATTCCCAGCACCGTTCCGATCATTCCGATAATGACAAACTCCAGGACCACCGACCACCGGATCTGCCTTCCCGTATACCCCACGGCTCCCAGCGCTCCAATACCTCGCATCTGAGAATCAATATGATTGGAAATCCTGAATTTCATCACTATCACAGCGACAATCACCATCAAAAACGAGAATACAAACAGTACCACGGAAATAATGGTAACCACCATGGTGGTTCCGTTTCTCATGTCGTCGATGGTTATTTCCATGGCCTTCGCATCCATGGAAATCGCTTCAATATTTACATCCGTATCTTTCTTAAAATCCGCGATTAATCCTTTTAAATCCGCCTGATCCTTCACCCGCACCAGGAGCATATATCCGCCGCCCTGTTGTTCGTACAGTTTTTCATACGCCTTCTCCGGCATATAGAAATTCACCATGCTGCTGACCGAAGAGTGAAGCCAGGTGGACTGCGTAAAGCCCGCTATGCGGAAATGGTAATCTTTTTTATTATAATTCAGGATCAGCTCATCTCCCAGTCCATATCCCATGTCCTTCATAAACACCGGAATGTAGACCGCCTCATCCTCCGGCACCTCGGTCTGCTCCGCCACGAAGTAGCCGCCGATTTTCCTGCTGCGGTCCATATTCAGGAAGTTGGCGGAGATAACGCCGCCTTCCGGGAAGGAGGCCATATCCATCATTACAAATTCGTCCGTCTCTGCGGTTTCCACCCTCGGATCCTGCAAGAAGAAGTCGAGATACTCTTCGCGGTACTCATTTCCCGTAAACCGGACCATGTAATGCGCTCCGCCCAGCCTGTCGTTTTCCATATCGTAAAAATGGTTAATTCCCGCCAGCAAAGTGAGTCCCACATTAAAAATGGCCACTGACAGCAGTATGAGAACACCCATGGAAACGGCCACGCCCTTTTTCTTTCTTATATTTGCCATGGCAATCATAAAAACCGGCATCTTACCACCCCATTTCCGTCAAAAATGCATTCAGCTTCTCATGACGCGCCATATCATTGCTGGTATACGTACCCAGCCGGCACTCGCCGCAGATCATGCCGTCCTTCAAATAGACCACCCGGTCCGCCCGCCTCGCAGTCTTCACATCGTGAGTGACGACAATAATGCTCTGGCCCTTCTTGTTCACCTCGCTCAGGGTATTTAACACCTGCTCTCCAAACGCCGAATTTAAGGCTCCTGTGGGCTCATCTGCAAATACCACGGCCGGCTCATTGATCAGTGCCCTCACAATGCCCACCCGCTGAGCCTCGCCGCCGGAAAGCTGGGACGGAAACTTTCCCCAGTCCTCTTTCATAATTCCGACTTCACCCAGCAGCTCCTTTGCCCTGGCTGCAACGGCCTTTTTATCCCTGGACACCAGAAGACCGCAGGCCAGCACATTGTCCAGAACGCTCATATTGTCCAAAAGATGAATCTGCTGAAATACGAACCCGCAGTTTTTCCTGCGGAACACAGCCATATCGCTGATTCCCAGATGGTTAATCTTCACATCTCCATACATCACCTCTCCCAGCGTCGGCTTATCCATTCCCGACAGCGCGTAAAGCAATGTGGACTTACCCGAGCCGGAAGCCCCCATAATCACGGTAAAGTCTCCTTTATAGATACTCAAATCCAGATTTTTAAGCACATGCTGCTGCCTCCCGCCGCTGGAAAAGCTCTTACACAATTTATCTGTCTGAATAACGATTTCTTTCATCGTCTTTCTCCCTTCTATATTTGAACATTCTGTCTCAGATGTTCTGCTTTAAAACTTCTGTCTCTTTCCTCCGATATCACCATTATAAATGGCCGCTGAAAAAAAGTCCTTAGAAAACTGCTGTCAAATTCTTATCAGTTTCTTAACTGAATGGCATTTCTGTGGTAAACTGGAGAAAGGCAGGAATATAGAACGCCTTCTTTCGTTACGCGTTTGAATTTCAATTTTTAAGAAACGAGGCATATATGGCTAATACCATCTATTTAAACAACAAAGACAGCATGTCCATGAGCAACGGCTGTACGGACGTATTTCTTACCACTATCGGACTGAGCGGATCCCGCCTGGCCGTGACAGACGGGGAAAAACGCCTCATACTGTGGCTCCTCGAGAGGGACCAGTGGGTATGGGGCCGGGGAATCGTGGGATTTAATCTTGCGGAAATGCCCTGGGATATCGAAAATCTGGAATCACAGAAACAATTTTTCTGTTCCGTCATTAACGGAGTATTGGAAGAATCCGGCTGGGAAACGCTGGATTACAAGCCTAATAAAGACCTTCTGGCGCCCCAGATTCGAAGCTTTCGCCGCCTGATCGGCGCGCTGGAAGTGGAGGATATCATTGTGGGGGCGAAAAAAGAATGGCTGGAGGCCTCAGAAAATGAGGCATGGCGTCAGGGGAGGTATGCATTCTGTTCCCGGCATGGCATCCTTCTGACCGATACCGGCTGCCTGGCGTGTCATGATATGTCAGGAAACCCTCCACTATAACACCAGGCTTTTGGGTTATGATATGATTATGATATTAAACCGGAGGCAATTGACATGATAAATACTTACTCAACTTCCGATGTGGCAAAGCTTATCGGAATCCATCCCAACACAGTACGGCTTTACGAGGACCTGGGGCTGATTACGAGGCCGGAGCGAAAAACCAACGGTTACCGGGTATTCACGGATTACCACCTGATCCAGTTTCGGATCGCGCGTCTGGCCTTTCAGGTTGAGGTCCTTCAGAACGGCCTGCGGAAACAGGCTGCTGCAATCGTAAAGTCGTGTGCATCCGGTGACATGGATAAGGCGCTGTACCTCACTGATCTCTATCTGAGACAGATCAGCGAAGAAAAACTGAATGGGGAGACGGCCATACAGATTGCCGGACAGATCCTTTCCGGGCGTACGCGTATTTCCGACGACCTGCTTCTCACGAGATCACAGGCTGCCCTTTCCCTGCACATCACCGTGGACACGCTGCGCAACTGGGAGCGCAACGGACTGCTGGAGGAAGCAAAAAACCAGAATGGACGCCGCGTTTACACCTCCCGCGATCTGGAACGGCTGATTATCATCAAATCCCTTCGCTGCGCCAACTACTCTCTTTCCGCCATCCTGCGGATGCTGTCTGCACTGTCCCTCAATCCGGAGGCCAGTATCCGTGATGCCATCGATACACCGAGGCCGGATGACGACATTCTGACCGCCTGTGACCACCTTCTTACTTCTCTGGAGCAGGCAAGAGACAACGCGGAACAGATCATTATACTTTTATCAGAACTGAAAAAATCAGAATCAGTCAACCCACACGCGGGAACATACAGGATCACCGACGATTGTCCGGCTCCATGTCAGCCGGACAAATAAAGCCACGGAATGACAGGATTTTATTCCGTTTATGCGTTACTATCATTATAGTCACTGCACGTAAATGTCCAAACGACAGACGCGAAGTGCTCATAACCAGGAGGCAGGAACAATGGAATGGACAGAAAGTTTAAAACGTTCAATTAATTTTATGGAAAACCATCTTTTGGAGGATATCAGCCCCGACGATGTGGCCGCAGAGGTACATATCTCGTCGTTTTATCTCCAGAAAGGCTTCAGCATCATGACCGGCTACTCCATCGGAGAGTATATCCGATACCGCAGGCTGTATCTGGCCGCACTGGATGTCATCGCCGGAAGCGCTAAGGTAATCGATCTGGCTTACCGGTACGGATACGACACACCTGAGAGCTTCACAAAGGCATTCAGCCGTTTTCATGGAGTTTCGCCGGCGCAGATGAAGAGAACTTCCAATAAAATCCACACGTTTTTGCCTTTAAAAATAACCGTTTCAGTACAAGGAGGAAATGACATGGATTATGCAGTAGAAAAGATGAATGTATTTTCGGTAATCGGCTATGAATACGAGGTTCGTTATGACGATTCCTATCAGACAATTCCGAAACTTTGGGATCAGTTCTGTGAGCACTCCGACCACGGAGATAATTCGCCCGAAGTGCAGCAGGCAATTGACATCTGTAAAATCGGGGAATTCGGTATCTGCATGGACGATAATCCCGGCGGAGGCACCTTTCACTATCTGATTGCCGGCCATTACAACGGAGGCCCTGTTCCCGAGGGTATGAAGGTATTCGAGATTCCCGCTGCGGAGTGGGCAAAATTCCACTGCACCGGACCGCTTCCCGGCTCCCTGCAGGCAGTCAATACAAAGATTTTCAAGGAATGGCTTCCCGGCAACCCGGACTATGAGTTTTCCATGAATATGAATATCGAATGGTATTCCATGAGCGACTGCAGTCAGCCGGATTATGAAAGTGAAATCTGGATTCCTGTGAAACGTAAATAAGTCTTTCCAGTATAGCAGCTATATTTAGCAGCAGAGAAAGGGACAGTCCTGTTAAGGTCCGTCCCTTTCTCTGTACTCATTGCTTCTATATCCTCACTTCAACGCCTTCATCGGACGCTTCTCCACACAGCGAATATAATCCAGCGTCAGCCACAAAACCATGGCTTTTCCCATCTATTTATGGGCGTTCCATTGGCACTCCATCATTTTCATATCTGTAAATACGGCCCTAAAAGAAGATTCTTCCGGACTGCAGGCGTAAATTCCAAACGAGATTTCTTCCGCTCCATCCCACATATGGCAAATTCTCATCTGCTTAAAATTCACCCCGTCCTGGCTGCATTCCATACAGTAATCACTTTCCCGCCGGCTTAATCGATACCACATCTCTTTGATGGAAGCCGAAATATCCGTTGTCGCCCAGTCAGAGTATCCATGATTTGTTACAACACTCCCCAAACGCTGAAATTCCTCGTTTTCAAACTCGATGGATGCCTTCAGCCAGTTATCGCTGTCCAGATAAAGCACGATTCCGCACTGATCGAAACGGTGCTTACTTTCAAACTCTGTTTTCACAACAAATGAAAAATAGGGCTCACTCGTTTTCATCTGTAAAACCGGAGCATTATCATTTCTGAATCCGTAGTAGGTGCGCTGCCATAAATCGGTTACAGGCTCTGTTATCATTTCAATTTTATGATCATCCATTACCGTATGCCGTGGTTCTCTGATCCAGTATAAATTTTCTTTCACAAATTCTCTCAACTTGGCTTCCTCCATTAACTCCGCTTTTCGTAGTATTTCGGTTTCTATTATTTTATTTTTAATTTATGCTGTAGACTTGCTGTGGACCTGATCCGGTATAACTTTTTATTTCTTACATAAAACCGTTCCAGTACAAATCAGAATTTCTTCTTTATAATATATCATATTTCCTATTGTTATTAAGCGCCTGTGTAATGAAACACACTGCGTAATGTAATAAGCCGTATTGTGTTTGACAAAGCACTGGGGCTGACACTGCATAACATGAGATTCATTTATGTAATAGAAGCACCTTCCTATTACACAAGAATAGTCTGGCGAGCCGGACTATCGCACCGGAGTGCGGTCGCTTCAGCGGCCATACTTCCTTAGCGCGGAGTGCGCATCCTCCCGGAGGGTTTTTATTTCATAGGATAAACTGCCCCAACGCTCCAACCACTCATGCGCTCGTTATTCCTGCGTCCTTCATCCCTCAAAGCTCTCTAAGAATTCCCTTGATTCCACCGCATTTTCCGGTGTGCTGTCCTCGATCGTCATCTGAATATACGGCTTTTCCTTCCGCACAAAATCCATGATCGTATCATATTTCATAATTCCGGTACCGGGAGCACCGGAAACGATTCTATCCTCTTCCACGACGAAATCTTTCATGTGCAGAACCGCGGTGTACTCTCCCAAATCCTGAATCGCCTGAGTAAAGACAGACTCATAATCCCTGCTATTTTCCACAGAAAGAAGATTGACCGGATCCAGAATGATCTGGAGGTTAGGAGAATTGATCTCCTTCAGAACTCGAAGCGCCTGTTTCGAATCGTAAACAATGTGACTCCAAACCGGTTCGATAGCAAGAATAACGCCAAACTTTTCCGCACACGCTACTACCGGGCGAACATTCGTTATAAATGTCTGAAGCGCCTCTTCCGTATGGCAGGCCGGTTCAAAGTGGTAATCCGCGTTGGGAGCCCCCGTCTCTGTTCCCACCACACTGCATCCTAAAATAGAAGCAAACCGAATATGGGCAAAGTACCGTTCCTGTATCTTCCTTAATTCTTCCGGATCCGGATGGGCAAGATTCAAATAGCAGCCCAGCACTGCGATGTCCACATCGTACTTTGCAAACATCTTTCTTAAATATGCAGCGTACCCGGGTGTCAGCGCTGAATTGGCAACAGAGTGTTCCGTCACCGTCTTTGCAAGCGCCAGATGGCCGCAGGTAAATCCCTGTTCATGTGCTCTCATAACTCTCTGTTCCAGTGTTCCTGGTTCAATATCGTGTAATCGAATTCCTATCTGCAACTTCGTTTCCTCCTTATAATGAACACACTACGTGTTCTCTCTATGTCTCTTCAAAATAATCAATATTGCTCATAATAAACGCATCGCCCTTCTGTCCGGTAATGGTTACATTTTTACAGATCAGCGTATCCACATTCATCACGGTAAATCCCTGTCTGGAGCAGGCCTCCACCCCTTCCATCATAGCTGGAACGCCTTCCCTGGCCTGTTCCGCAAAGGAGATCTCCACATTTTCCAGTTCAATCTTACGGATCTTCTGCTCCGGCAGACCGCAGAGGAAAGAAGCCGCCACATGGCAGTCCGATGCTTTAATATCTTTAAAGGACAGGTTTTTAATCTCCGGTGTCCGCTCGTCTACCGGCAGAGCTTCCCTGCACTGCACGTAATCCGTCCTTCCATCCGGATCACAGAAATAGAAGCTGTTGACCACAAATGGAGTCATGACATTCTCCATGATTATATGTTGAAAGGAAATATCAGACAGCACCGAATCCCTTCCCCTTCCGCGCCTGGTTTTCACCCGGAGACCTCTGTCAGTGCACCGGAACAGACAGTCCTTCACCTGCACCGCCTTTACACCTGCTCCGACCTCGCTTCCCACCGTAACCGCACCATGGCCATTTTCCATCAGGCACTGGCGAATCTCAATATTCTCCGAAGGAGTCTTATAGCGGCGCCCCATATAGATTTTCCCTGACTTTATGGCAATGCAGTCATCACCGAGGGAAAAATGCAGCCCTGCAATCTCCACATCTCTGCACGACTCCGGATCCAATCCGTCTGTATTAGGCGAGTCCGCAGGATTCCTAATATCCAGATCCAAGAAACGCAGTCCCTGGCTGAAATACGGATGAAGTACCCAGGTGGGGCTGTTCTTCAGATGAAATCCCTGAAGCGTGATGCTCTTACACCTCTCCAGAAATACCATACGCGGCCGGAAAGCTCCCCACATTGTTCCCACATCATTCCACCAGTTCTCAAAGGAAGCCTGGCCGTCCACCAGTCCCTCTCCATAGATTACCACATCTTCCACTTCAATTCCATTGATAATTCCAGCAAACATGGGAAGAGGATTTCCCTCCCACGTCCCTAAGTTATAATCCTCTGTCTCATCGTAGCTTTCAATCATACCTGGAAATCTTGGATATCGGAAGCGGTCGGTATCCGCCGCCAAAACAGCTCCGGCTGCCAGCTCCAGCCTGATATGACTTTTTAAGAACAGACTGGTAATCCGGTATACTCCCTTTGGTATCAGCACACGTCCATTCTTCGGACATGCCAGAATCGCCGCCTGTATAAATCCGGTATCATCCTGTATCCCATCGCCCTTAGCTCCGACATCTCTGACATTGAGAGTCACGAATTCATAACCCGTACGGAAAACGGTTCTCGCCTCTTCCCCATCCCGCTTTAAGCATACCTCATACTCCGTGTCCGGCTTTAATCCAAACAGACTGAAAATCACCCGGTTTGTCCTCTTATAAAGGCTCCCGTTTATGTAAATCTCTCCCTCAGTATCAAATTCAAAAATCCGGCCCGCCTCTGTCTCCAATGTCGCTGACCGGGCGGTCATACAAATCACCTTTAGCTCCATGTTCTTCATCCTCGCATATCAACAGACCATTTTTCCCTGTCTTTTTCAAAGATCAGGTACTGTGCCTTCAGCATATTCCCAAGTCCATCTTCCTGTTCCTGCTGCTCTTCGAAGCGTCTCCAGATCCGGAGTCCAGCCTCTCCATATTTTTCACGGTTTAATATCCCCATGTTGCACGCCTTTAAAACTGCGTAGCCAGCCCAGGCCCTTTCGTTATTCTGATGCGCTTCCGCACTATGTACTTCCATACTTTGTACTTCCACGGTTTGTACTTCCACAGTTTGTACTTCCGTGTTTTGAACTTCTGCCAGCATTTCCTGGCGGACTACCTGCTTAAACAAATCACACAACGCCCTGTAGTATTCATAGATTTCCATCGACATCCGATCAATTGTATCAATCAGTGCGGCAGCCTCCTGACCTGACCACGCCTCTTTTCTCTCAAAAAACGCCGCGATCTCTCCATAGTGGGCTTTCTTATTAAATAAAGTATCATACTCCGCATAAAAAGGCATGGCCGTCTCACTTATCACTTCTTCCCCACTCACCAGCCGGTTAAACACAAGATCTGCGGCATTCCGGTATTCCTGTTTCCCAGTCTGCCTCAGTGCAAACAGATATGCTCCGGCTTCCCTCCCGGAGAGAAGGTTTTTGCCCGCCGGCAGACCTGTCCTGTTGATTCGTTCCAGAACACGATCCCCATACCCGGCTGCACCCGTTACCTGGTACATCTGCATCAAACCGGACAGCTCATAGATATCTTCCATGATTTTACATCTCCTCATCGTTCATTCCCGCGGCATAACAGGGCTCAACTCATATTCTATGCCCAATTATGTAATCGCTTACATCTCTGTTTTTTATTTCAATTCAGTAAAATAACTGCATTTTTAGTTTATCATTATTACCAAATGCTGTCAATGTGTAAGCGCTTACGCACGAAAATAAATTACATTTTCCTTTTCCACAGCCGGATCGTCTCGACAGCGGTCCTTGTATACCGGGAAACTTCCTCATCCATTTTCAATCAAAAAGGAGAATCCCCGCCGCCTCCATACACCAAACACCGTGTATCGTCTGCGGGAATTCTCCCAAACCCTTTTACCCGATTCTACTAATCCTACAGTCCGCCGACCGGCAAACCTATGCTCCGCAGATTACCGAACCAGCATTCTGCTGATCTGATACTGATCCTCCGGAATATCCTTGTGCATATTCAGCGCTTCCTGAATATCGAAATCTACGTATTCGCCGTGCTTGTAAGCCACGATCCGGTTGCTTTCGCCCTTGCAGAGAAGCTCAACCGCCTTCGCACCCATGATGGAAGCGTAAACTCTGTCCTTGCAGGTAGGCGCGCCGCCACGCTGCATGTGGCCCAGAATCGTTGCTCTCGTCTCAATGCCGGTTGCCGCCTCGATTCTCTTCGCCATGGAAGAAGAATGGCCGATGCCCTCCGCGTTGATGATGATATGATGCTTCTTGCCGCGTTTTCTGTTCTCGATAATGCGGTTAATCAGCGCCTGCTCGTCGCCGTCGTAACGCTCCGGAAGAAGAATATCCTCCGCTCCGTTGGCGAAGCCGCACCACAGGGCAATGTAACCGGCGTTGCGTCCCATAACCTCGATGATACTGCAGCGCTCATGGGAAGTAGATGTATCACGCACCTTGTCGATGGCCTCCATCGCCGTGTTCACAGCAGTATCAAAGCCGATGGTGTAATCGGTACATGCGATATCCAGATCGATGGTTCCCGGAAGTCCTATGGTATTAATTCCAAGTGCGGAAAGCTTTCCCGCTCCGCGGAAGGAACCGTCACCGCCGATTACCACCAGGCCGTCAATCCCATGCTTCTTACAGATATCGGCGCCCTTTTTCTGGCCCTCAGCCGTTGTGAACTCCTGGCATCTGGCTGTATAGAGAATCGTACCGCCGCGGTGAATAATGTCCGACACGCTGGTACTCGTCATATCAACAATTTCTTCCTGCAGAAGGCCCGCGTATCCTCTCATGATGCCCTTTACTTCTAATCCTTTATGGATAGCCGTCCTGACAACCGCACGGATTGCCGCATTCATACCTGGTGCGTCACCGCCGCTGGTTAATACGCCGATCGTCTTTACTTGTTTTGCCATAGTAACTTCCTCCTGTTTCTGAACATCTTTTATTGTAAACTGTCTTCGTTCTTACCAAATCATACAAATTGTATTCTAATTCATTTTCCTTATCTTTTCAACTGTTTTTTCTACAACCTTGACATTTTTTTCACCAAGTTTTTCAGTCAAAACAGAGACAAGTTCATTGGAAGCACTTACATTTCTATTGGCCGGTAAAACCTTTTTCGCCCGCTCCTTTTCCAGATAAATGATCACGGTGTCATTTCCTTCCGACTCTTTCAATTCTGAAAGGATTTCGGCCTCTCTGGCCATGTAAACGTCTTTGTCGGGGAACTTCAGCCACAGCTCCTTTGGAAGGCTCTGGAAGGGGATTACGCGCTCACAGATGACCTTTCCCACCGGATCGTCACCGATGGAAGCGCGGCCCTGGATAAAGACCTTGGCGTCCTCCACAAACAGCTCCCTTTTACTCTCATAATCCTTTGGAAATACAATTACCTCCACAGATCCGACTAAATCCTCCAGCGTGAGAAACGCCATCAGCTTGTTGTTTCTTGTCGTCTTCACCGTCTTCCCTGTGATCATGCCGCCGATGGTCACATACGTGCCATCCTGGACGCGGGCCGCTTCCGTCTCCTCATCCACTATGAAATCTATGGTAACCGCGGTGATATTATTCCTCCAGGTGGCCTCATAGGCCTCCAGCGGGTGGCCGCTTACGTAGATTCCCAGCGCCTCCTTCTCAAAGGCCAGAAGCTCCTCCTTCGGAAATTCTCCCACATTGGGGAAGGTAATCTGGTACCGTGTCTTCTCTTCCTCGCTGGCAATGTCGAACAGCGTCAGCTGCCCCTCCATGGAGTTCTTCTTCTCCTTGCTCCTCTGGTCCAGAAGCTCCGGCGCCACCAGGACCTTCTGCTTCCTGGTTCCGGGAAGGGTATCCAGCGCACCCGACTTGATGAAGTTCTCCAGCGTCCTCTTGTTGACCTCCTTATTGCTCATGCGGTCCACAAAATCATCGATGGAGGTGAAAAGCCCGTTGCTCTCCCGCTCTGAGACGATCAGCTCCACGACGGATTTGCCGACGCTCTTGATCGCCGAGAGGCCGTAGCGGATCGCGCCTCCGGAAACCGAGAAGCCGCTCTCCCCTTCATTGATATCTGGCGGAAGGATGGAGATCCCCATCTGCCGGCAGCTTAAAATATATTCCGATACCTTGGTCACATTATCCATGACCGAGGTCAGCAGGGCCGCCATATATTCCTGCGGATAGTAGTATTTTAAGAAAGCGGTCTGATAAGAAACCACGGCATAAGCCGCCGCGTGGGACTTATTGAATGCATACTTTGCAAAATCAATCATCTCATCGTAGATATGATTGGCAATCTTCTCATCGATCCCGTTGGCTATACAGCCCATAACACCCTCTTCAGGATTTCCGTAAACGAAATTCTGGCGTTCCTTTTCCATGACCGACGTCTTCTTTTTCGACATGGCTCTTCGAACCAGGTCACTCCGGCCCATGGTATATCCGGCCAGATCCCGCACGATCTGCATAACCTGTTCCTGGTAGACGATACAGCCGTAGGTCGGGCTTAAGATCGGTTCCATCTGAGGGCAGTCATACGTCGCGGACGAGGGATCATTCTTTCCCTTTAAGTATTTGGGAATGAAATCCATAGGGCCCGGGCGATAGAGGGAAATACCGGCAATGATATCCTCAAGGCTCTGAGGCTTTAACTCCTTCATGAAGCTCTTCATCCCCGAACTCTCCAGCTGGAACACGCCGTCATCCTTTCCTGTTCCGATGGATTCCAGCACCGCCTTGTCGTCGTAATCGATATAATCCATATCGAGCGCCACGCCGCGGTTCTTCTCCACAGCCTTCACTGCATTCTGAATAACGGTCAGCGTCCGGAGTCCCAGGAAATCCATCTTCAGAAGCCCCAGTTCCTCCAGCGTGGTCATGGTGAACTGTGTCGTGATCGTGCCGTCAGCCGCCTTTGAAAGCGGCACATACTCGTCTACCGAGGTACGGCTGATAACGACGCCGGCCGCATGCATGGAGGTATGCCTTGGCAGGCCCTCAAGACGCATGGACATGTCGATCAAATATTTGACCTCCGGGTCCTCATTATAGGCACTTCTTAAATCCGGGCTCTGTTTTAACGCCTTCTCCAGAGTCATGCCCAGATCACCCGGTATCATCTTCGCAATGGCGTCACATCTGGCGTAAGGCATGTCCAAAACACGTCCGACGTCGCGCACCACGCCCTTTGCCGCCAGCGTACCGAAGGTGACGATCTGCACCACCTGGTCCTTGCCGTACTTCCTGACCACATAATCGATGACTTCCTGACGCCGCTCGAAGCAGAAGTCCACGTCGATATCGGGCATGGACACACGCTCCGGGTTCAGGAAACGCTCAAACAGCAGATTATACCGGATGGGATCGATATTGGTAATCCCCAGACAGTATGATACGATGCTGCCGGCCGCGGACCCACGCCCCGGCCCCACGATGATGTCCTGGGATCTGGCATAATGGATGAAATCCCATACGATCAGGAAGTAATCCACGTATCCCATGGTATGGATCACGTCCAGCTCATACTCCAGTCTGGCCTTCAGCGTGCCGTCGTCGTCAGGGTAATGCTTCGCCAGTCCGTCGAAACAGAGCTTGTTTAAATATCCCCAGGAGTCGTAGCCCTCCGGCACATCGTACCGTGGCAGCTTCGTCACGCCGAACTCGATCTCCACGTTGCAGCGCTCGGCGATATCGTGTGTGTTGTCGATCGCTTCGGCAGCATAGGAAAAGAGTTTTCTCATCTCCTCCTCGGTCTTGCAGTAGTACTGGCCGCCCTCATACCTCATGCGGTTTTCATCGGTTACCTTCTTACCTGTCTGAATACACAGAAGGATATCGTGCGGTGTGGCGTCCTCCGCAAATGTATAATGAATATCATTGGTCGCAACCAGCTTGATGCCGGTCTCCCTGCTCATACGCAGTAATCCCTGGTTTACCGTGTGCTGCGCCGGAATTCCATGATCCTGCAGTTCCAGGAAGAAATTCCCTTCCCCGAAAATCTGCTGGTAGCGGAGCGCCGCATTCTTTCCCTGCTCGTACATACCGCGCTCGATATAGCGCTGTACCTCGCCGGCCAGACAGGCGCTGAGAGCGATGATGCCCTCATGGTACGTCTCCAGCACTTCATAATCAACACGGGGTTTATAATAAAATCCATCGACGAAGCCCTTGGACACGATCTTCATCAGGTTCTGATAACCCTGGTTGTTCTCGGCCAACAGCACCAGATGATAGTAGCGGTCCTCCCCGTTCGTGGTTTCTCTGTCAAATCTGGAACCGGCCGTCACATATACCTCGCATCCGATGATGGGTTTGATTCCCACCTCTCTGGCCGCCCGGTAGAAATCGATCACGCCGTACATGACGCCATGGTCCGTGATAGCCATGCTGTCCATGCCCAGCTCTTTTGCCCTCGCCGTCAGCTCCTTAATCTTACAGGAGCCGTCTAAAAGGCTGTATTCCGTATGGACGTGTAAATGTGTAAATGCCACGTTTCTAGTCTCCTTTGTTTTATCTCTTATATCTCGTCAAAATTATTTTAACATATCCTATTCGTTTATTATAGCATATTTTTTATTTACGCGCGGGATTTTTCATTCAGGGGATATATAACCAAAAACAGACATGAATTTCCGCGGCCTTCGCGGAGTCATTCATGTCTGTTTCCCTTTTCCCTTTTGGAGTGTGTAAACACTCTCTAGTTGTTGCTCAAATATTTTTCAATATCGGTAACGGCCTGGTTTTCATCTGCACCATCAGCAGAAATTGTAACCTGCTCTCCGGCTGCAAGACCCAGGGTCATCATACCCATAATGCTCTTTGCATTTACTTTCTTGGACTCGATCTCCACGTAAATACTGCTTTCATACTGGCTGGCTACCTGTACAAGCATGGCTACCGGCCTGGCCTCTAATCCTGATGCAAGTTCGACGGTGACTGTTTTTTTTACCATAATTATCCTCCTCATTCCTGTGAACGGACCCTATTCCATTCTGCTGCGTTCGCTCCTGTCCCGCAGTTGCTCTGCTATATCGCAGAGTTTCCTAAGTCGGTGGTTTACTCCTGATTTTCCAACAGGAGGGTCCAGAGCTTCCCCAAGCTCTTTTAATGTTGCTTCCGGTCTTTCTACCCGCTCGCGAGCAATTTCTTCCAAATTCTCCGGCAGATTTTCCAGGCCTATTGTATCTCTGATATATTCTATATCCTCTATCTGCTTCACAGCAGCTGATACCGTTTTGTTGATGTTGGCGGTTTCACAGTTTACCTGACGGTTTACGCTGTTGCGCATGTCCTTCAGAATTCTGATATTTTCCAGCTCCATCAGTGCTACCGGCGCCTCCATCACGTTTAAAATATCGACGATCTGACTGCCTTCCTTGATGTACACGATATAGTAACGTTTTCTCTTAACAATCTTCGCCTCTAAGTCAAAGGTGGCAATGATTCCCTGAAGCTGCTTCGCCTTCTCCTCTGTTGCACATACGATCTCAAAATGATAGAATTTCTCGGGATCACTTAAGGACCCCGATGCCAGAAACGCCCCGCGGATAAATGCGCGCCTGCAGCATGACTGCTGGATCACCACATTCTGAACCACATTTAAATTTTCCCCCACCTCTCCATGCTCGTCAAGGAGCTTTGCGGCATGAAGCACCCGGAGGGCATCCTCATGCTCCCGGATAGTCACCGTGTATGTACGGTTTTTATTTAAATAGGCGTTCCTTCTAATAGAGACATCAGTAACTATATTAAATGTTTTTTTCAATAATGTAAAGTACTTTCTTGCAACTGCCACATTTTCCGTGTGGATTTTAATGGCATAATGGTCCTCTTCCGAGATTATGATCTTTCCACAAAGGCTGATGATCGCTGCAATTTCGGCAATCTGGCAGTGCCTCGCCGGGCTTAACTGCCTGGAAAGTTCGTCTTTTACTTTGGAGGAAAATGACATGGCAGCTCATTCCTTTTTTCTTTTATTATCCTTATCAATGTCACGGTGCTCGATCTTTAAGCCAAATTCCCCGTGGGCTTTCAGCTTCCCGTAGACCGCCTTCGCGATGGTCACCGAGCGGTGCTTCCCTCCGGTACATCCAATCGCAATGACCAGCTGGTTCTTTCCCTCCAATACGTAGCCCGGAATCAGAAATTCCAGCATATCGTAAAGTTTATCCAGGAAAATGGCCGCTGTCCCATTCTGCATCACGTAGTCCCGCACTTCCCTGTCCTCGCCCGTCTTCGGACGCAGTTCGTCCACATAATACGGATTCGGAAGGAATCTGACGTCAAAGACGAGATCGGCATCAGAAGGAATTCCGTATTTGAAGCCAAAGGACAGAATCGTGATGTACAGATTCTTATAGCTTTCATTTGCCATAAAGATCTTTTCCAGCTCTGCCTTCAGTTCCTTTGTCAGCAGCTTGCTGGTATCTATGATATAATCCGCCTCTTCCTTTAAAAATGCCAGTTTGAGGCGTTCCTTCTCGATACCGCTGTCAATCCGGCCCTCTCCCGCAAGGGGATGGATCCGTCTCGACTCCTTATACCGCTTAATCAGTGTCTCACTGCCTGCATCCAGGAAGAGGATCTCATACGGGACCCTGCTCCTGGACCATTCATCAAAGATCCGGTTAAGTGCAGACAGTTCATCCCCGCTGCGGATATCGATCCCCAGCGCGGCATCCTTAATACCGCCCTGATTGCTCAGGGTCAGCTCGGCAAATTTTTCCACCAGAGGAATAGGAAGGTTATCCACACAGTAGAACCCCATGTCCTCCAGCATCTTCAGCGCACTTGTCTTACCGGCGCCTGACATGCCTGTCACAATTACCAGTCTCACAAAAAGTCTCCTCTACGCCGTTTAAAATCGTCCCAGCGTCTTTACTTCCATCTCCAGTTCCACTCCGGAATGTTCTTTTACTCTTCTCTTCACATCCTGGCAGAGCGTCATAATATCCGAAGCCGTGGCATGGTCTCTGTTAATCACAAAACCGCAGTGCTTCCCGGAAACCTCCGCGCCGCCCACACGGTATCCTGCTAGGCCCGCCTCTTCGATCAGTTTCCCGGCAAAATTGCCGGCCGGCCGCTTAAATGTGCTCCCGGCACTGGGAAACTCCAAGGGCTGCCTGCTTTTTCGCCTGCCCGCTAGATCATCCATATACGCCTTGATCTCATCCCTGTCGCCTGGCTTTAAGCGATACCATGCTTCCAGCACAATATAATGGTTTGCAGGAATGCAGCTGGTCCGGTAGCCCAGCTCCAGCTCCGGCAGGGAGAGTACCTTTTCCTCGCCTTCCATGGTCATAACACGGACTGATTCCAGGATATCCTTCGTCTCGGAACCGTAGGCGCCCGCATTCATCACGACGGCTCCGCCCACCGTACCAGGGATTCCGGCTGCAAATTCAAAGCCTGTGAGCCCGGCCTCCAATGCCGCCTTCCCCACTCGGGAAAGGGATGCTCCCGCACCGGCCGCGATCTCACACCGGTCACTGTCCACACGGCATCCGGAAAATCCGGCTGTCATGGATATGACCACACCATCGAAACCGCCGTCTCCCACAAGCAGATTGCTTCCATTTCCGAGAATGCAGTACGGTACCTCTTCTCTCCGGCACAGCCGGATCACTTCTCCCAGTTCGCGCGCGTCCGCCGGACTTACGTAGTAGGCCGCGGGACCGCCGGCGCGAAAGGTCGTGTGTCTGCTCATTTTCTCTTCCGTCTTCACATGGCTGCTATCTGACACTTCCAGCAGTTTCTCATAAAACATCGTCATGAAACACCTCAATCATCCTGTTTTCTTGACAGGTTTGCCTGGACGCGGTTGTATAATTCCTGTGCCGCGTTGTACCCCATCTTCTTCTGTCTGTAGTTGACAGCCGCCGACTCCACGATGATGGCGAGATTCCGTCCCGGACGGACAGGGATGGAATGGCAGACCACACGGTTTCCCAGGAACTCCGTATACTGGTCTTCCAGTCCCAGTCTGTCGTACTCTTTATCCTTATCCCAGTCCTCCAGCTTGATCACCATGTCGATGGCCTGGGTGTCCTTTACGCTCTCCACACCGAACAGCGTCTTCACATCGATAATACCGATACCTCTCAGCTCGATAAAATGTCTTGTAATTTCCGGAGCGCTTCCGATCAGAGTCTCATCGCTGACCTTTCTGATCTCCACCACGTCATCCGTTACGAGACGATGGCCTCTCTTTATGAGCTCCAGAGCCGCCTCACTCTTACCGATTCCGCTCTCGCCCATAATCAGGACGCCTTCGCCGAATACGTCCACTAAAACGCCATGGATGCTGATGCATGGAGCCAGTTTTACCTTCAGCCACCGGATGATCTCCGCCATCAGATCGGAGGTCGTCTGCTCCGAAACAAGGCAGGGCACGCCGTAATGGTCGCACAGTGCGATCATATCCTCATCAGGATCCTGGTTTCTCGAATAAACCAGACACGGAATCTGACTGGACAGAAGCTTGTCATACATCTCCACCTTGCGGTCATGTTCCATCTGTCGGATGTACTCCTGCTCCACATAGCCGATAATCTGGACCCTCTCATTATCGAAATGGTCAAAAAAACCTGCCAGCTGCAGCGCCGGACGATTGACATCCGGATGGCTCAGCACGATTTTCTCCGCATCGATCTCCGGTGTCATGTTCCGGAGGTTCATTTTTTCAATTAACTCTGTAATCGCAACTCCATGCATGGTCTCATGCTCCTTTTCCATCTGTTTTTCTCATACTAACACAGATTTCGTGTTTTGAAAAGAGATAAGGGGAGGAAATTCCTCAATCCTCATCTAATGAAAGAAGTCATAGACGCTCTTAGCCGATTTACCATTCATGCCCGGTGTGGCCGTCAGGGACTCTATGGACGCTTCTTTTATGGCTTCGATATCCTTGAAATGACGCATCAGCGCCTTGCGGCGGGTGGGACCAATGTCGGGGATATCGTCCAGGATGGAATGGACCTGGCCTTTGCTGCGGAGGCTGCGGTGGTATTCGATGGCAAAACGGTGGGCCTCATCCTGGACACGGGTGATCAGCTTGAAGCCTTCGGAACGCTTGTCGATGGGAATCTCCACATTGTTGTAGTATAAACCGCGCGTTCTGTGGTTGTCGTCCTTTACCATGCCGCAGACAGGGATGGAAAGCTTCAGCTCATCGAGTACCTCCAGGGCGATATTGACCTGGCCGCGGCCGCCGTCCATCATGAGTAAGTCCGGGAATTTTGTGAAGCTGCCGAACTCCTCGTCCACGCCCTTCTCCTTTAAAGAAGCGGCTTCATCGAGACCGTGGGAAAAGCGGCGCGTCAGGACCTCACGCATGGAGGCGTAGTCGTTGGCGCCTTTGACCCATTTGATCTTGAATTTGCGGTAATCGTTCCGCTTGGGCTTGCCATCCTCATAAACAATCATGGAGCCTACCGATTCGAAACCGCTGATATTGGAAATATCGAAGGCCTCGATCCTGTGGACACCGGTTATGCCGAGCCAGCCGCAGACCTCGTTCATGGCGCCGATGGTCCGCAGCTCCTCGCGTTTGATCTTCTCTTTGTCCTGGGAAAGAACCAGGGCCGCGTTGCGTTCCGCAAGCTCTACCAGGCGCTCCTTCTCCCCCTTCTGAGGGACGACAAGCTTCACCTTCTGGCCGCGTTTGGCGCTGAGCCACTCTCTGATGATCTCGCTGTCCTCAAGCTCTGTCTGAACCCAAAGCTCCCTTGGGACGAACGGCGTGCCGGCGTAAAACTGCTTAACGAAGCTGGTCAGGATCTGCCTGTCATCCTCTGCCGTGGCAATGGTAACGTGGTAATGCTCCCGGCCGATCAGACGGCCTTCCCTTACGAAGAAGACCTGGACTACCGCGTCCTTGTCGTCCTTCGCCATGGCGATGATATCGCGGTCCTCCATACTGCTGCTGGTGATCTTCTGTTTCTGGGCCACCGCCCTGACGCTGGTCAGCAAATCCCGGTATTCGATGGCTTTTTCGAAATCCATCTCGTCCGACGCCGTCTGCATCTTTTCCTCCAGCATGGAGATGACCGGATCGTATTTGCCGCCCAGAAAATCAAGGGCCTGACTGATGGCCCTTCCGTACTCTTCTTTATTAATGTATCCCTGGCAGGGCGCCGAGCACTGCTTGATGTGGTAATTTAAGCAGGGGCGGTCCTTGCCGATATCCTTCGGCAGATTGCGGTTGCAGGTACGGATCTTGTACAGCTTATGGATCAGATCAATCGTATCCTTAACCGCTCCTGCGCTGGTGTATGGCCCAAAATACTTACTTTTGTCCTTTTTCATGTCCCTGGAAAATAATACCCGGGGGAAATCCTCGTAGACCGTCACCTTGATATACGGATACGTCTTGTCGTCCTTTAACATCGTATTGTATCTGGGACGATGTTCCTTGATTAAGTTGCACTCCAGAACCAGGGCTTCCAGCTCCGAATCCGTTATGATATACTCGAACCTGGCGATCCGGGAAACCATCTGCTCAATCTTTGACGTCTTATTCCTGCTGCTCTGGAAATACTGCCGGACCCTGTTCTTTAAGCTGATGGCCTTTCCCACATAGATGATCTCATCCCTTTTATCGTGCATGATGTAGACCCCAGGCTGGGCAGGCAGTTTCTTTAGTTCTTCTTCTATATTAAATCCATTGTATCCGGATTGCTCCACGTATTTGTCACCTCAGTCTCGCTCCATCGTATTTCGCCTGCATCTCCAGATAATTGACGGCGGCGCGGTACATGCCTTCCCGTGTACCCGTTCCGCTTCCGATATCCAGGGATTCACAGACAGCCGCAAGCTCCTCCTCGGAAAATATCTCACGGCGCTCTTTTAAAACTTCCAGCTTTTCATAATACGTCTCCGCGTCTAAAAAAGCAAGAAGAATTTTACTGGAAACAGCTGCTTCTTCTGTGGCTTCCGGCGATGCGTCGCCTTCGAATTCCTCAGTCTCCATCCATGCCGCATATTCCGTGTTGTTTTCTCCTGCCGCCTCTTCTTTAAGTTCGACCCGCTCAAACCGGTATTTCTGCTTCACCTCCGGATATTTCTCATGGTCCACTTCGCTGATGAACATGGACAGCGGCCGCACATACGTCCCAAATGTGCCGTACAGCGCCTGGTAAACCACCATCTTCTCTCCTGTCTCGGAATGTTCGGCTACGGTGATGGTCTGATACAGCTTATTCTTAAAATGCCTGTAACATTCTCCTGGTTTTGGTATTCTGTCCATATGCGTTTCCTTTCCTGATTTTCTGTCATGTGCGCAGTACCGCGCTATTCTCCTGCCCCGCCTGTCGTGACGATCACAACATTGGGCTTGCTTCTCTTCTCTCCCTGCG
>OCAS01000714.1_pt1 | contig 23455 bp, 20 predicted proteins | sample 1550751 | NCBI WGS metagenome assembly OCAS01 (sample SAMEA2580301, study PRJEB22360) | human gut metagenome | biome: human gut; feature: human-associated habitat; material: faeces | place: Denmark | collected 2008/2010
ATTCCTTACGCTGGGAAGAAGTCTCAGCAGGAGCCTCTGTAGCTGCCGGGGCAGCCGTGGCTGTCTCGGTCACAGTCTTTGTGGCACATGCGCTTAAAGATACAGCCAGCATGGTGCATAGCAAAACAGGTATGTATTTTCTCATAATAATCCCTTTCTACAATATTACTACTTCCGTCATTCTGTCATCCGTCATTCTGTGATTCCGTCATTCTGTCTGTTTCTATGATGCATTCTTCTTGACAGGCGCTGCTCCTCCCGCCGGCATCTCCACAGGATTATCACTGTTGGAGGACCACTCCAGGTAAGCTCCGTCATACACGCGGATATTGCGGTATCCAGCCTCATAAAGCTGGACAAATACAGGGGCCGCCCTCATGGAAGTCTGACAGTATACAATAATCTCATCTTCCGGATTAATCTTATCCTCCAGATAATTGATTCTGGTAATCTGTGTTGTCTTAAAGGTTCCGTCTGAGAAGAAATTCGTCTCATAAGGTATTATCACAGAACCGGGAACCTTTCCTTTTTCAGCAAATTCCTCCAATGTACGCACATCCAACAGTATCACATGGGAATCCGGCTTCTCAACCTGCTTTCTGACATCATCCATCTTGGCCAGCCAGTTCCGTGTGGGTTCCTTAGCCGTAAACACAGCCGGTTTTGGTTCCGGTACATCCGTATTCAGTGCAATCCCTGATTTCTGGATTGCATCAAATCCTCCGTCAATCACCTTGACATTCTGGTGTCCATACATGAATAAAGACCACAACAGACGGGACGCGCCCATCTTGTTGGCGTCATAAGCAAGTACGAGAGTATCATTGCCAATGCCGCTGCCGCCCATCACCTTTTCAATCTTCTTTTTACTGGTGAGCATATTCTTCACCGGGACATTGATGACAATCTCCTCAGTGGGGATATTCACTGCCCCGTCCACATGCCCGGCAGCATACTCCTCCGCCGTACGCGTGTCTACGATTACCACCTTTTCCTGCCCCGTATAGGAAGACAGTTCCTCTGTGGGCAGTATCAGTGATTCACCCAGTACGAATGTGTGGGAACTGCAGCCCGTAATCATGGCCGCCAGCACTGCCAAGAAGGAAAAGATTGTTAATTTTTTAGCAATCAAGCCCATAAAATCCTCCCTCTCTAAGCGGATAGTTTCTAGTTATATTTGTAGTTAGCATTCCATCTGAAGAACAAAATAAGGGCCTCAATCTTATTTCGCACAGATTTCATTTATCATTATACCTGATATTTGTAAAAATGCGGCATAAGATTTTGTTATATTGCATTATTTAATTGGATAGTAGCTTCTTTCCGTGCGAATCTTATGGTAAAATAATAACAATGTTAGGGGGATAAATCCCATCGCCGAAGGGAGCTGCATATGGAGAGAAAGCACGGCTTACACAACTGGTTCATCCTGCCAGTTATCATTTACATCATTATTTACGCACTGTATTCCGCTTCCTTCCTGACCCGTTTTCCCTTTGTCCACTCCGATGAAGCGTGGCTGGCAGGACTCAGCCGGGATATGCAGGCAGTAGGAAGCTTTGGCGTGACCGAACAATTCTTTGATTTAAAACCCCGGGTTCCCCACGCCCTTAAGCTTCTGTTCCATGCCCTCCAAATGGGATATATTCATGTGTTTGGATACAATATCCTGTCAGTAAGGCTTTTATCCCTCACATCCGGCCTTATCTGCCTTATCCTTCTTTATTACATTGGAAAGGAACTGGGCGGCAGATGGATGGGCTTTGGTCTGATGGTCCTGGTCAGTCTGGATGTCCCATTTATCTATGCCTCTCATTTTGGGCGCCAGGAAATCATCCTGTGTATCAGCCTGCTGTCCTGTATCCTGATTCTGATCCGGTGCCAGGGATGCCCCTCAACCAGGCAGGCCCTGTATCTGGCATCCATAACCGGACTGTCTGTGGGCATCCATCCCAACAGCTTCCTGTGCGCATCCATCTGCGGATCTGTCATGGCTGCCTGCGGATTCAATATGACTGCCCGCCATTGGCACAAACAAATTCTCTCTCTGGCCATCTATACCGCTGTCACCGGAGCCTTAGCCTCCATCTTCGTGGGAATCAGCTTTTTGTTTGATGCCGCCTTCATCCCTGACTATTTCCGCTATGGGGAACAGGAATTTGAACTTGGACAGACAGCATCCAGCCGTCTTATACAGTTCCTGTACTATTTTAAAAGCATATACGCACAGGAAAGCGGCACCTATTACATTCCGGACCAGCGTCTGGAACTCATCCTCATACCTGTCCTGATGGTGCTCTTCCTCCTGATATGGCTGTTCCTAAAAAATGTCCGCGAAGACCAGGTATCCGTCTGGCGGAGCCATACCCTGGTACTTCTGTCCTCCATGACCGGGCTTTCCCTGGGCATGGTCATAGTAGGCAGGTATAACCAGACCTCGGTTATCTTTTTCCTGCTGCTGGGATGGATATCCATGTTCCAGCTGATGCTCCTGGCCGGACAGGCAGGACGTTCCCTGACTATTGGCCTGACCTTCATCCTGTTGGTATTAAACAGCCGTGTCCAGATAACCCCCTTCCTCCACAGTCCTTCCTATACCCATTATCTGGAACAGCTGGGTCAGCTGGTTCCAAAGGATTCCAAGGTCCTGGCCAACCTGAACACCGGGTTTTATTTTGACCAGGGAATGCTGCTGGATTACAGGAACCTCCCCTATCTGGAACAGGGATACAGCCTGGATGACTATATCCGGAATAACAAAATCCAGTACATCCTCATGACAGATGAACTGGACTACATCTATGAAAACCGCCCTTATTACAATGTGATTTACGGAAATTCTTCCTTTATCCAGGATCTGGGTGCCTACTGTGCATCAGACTGTATCCTGGCAGGCACGTTTGAGAATCCCCTGTACGGCCCCAGAATCATTTCCCTGATTGGCAATCCACAATACGGGACCGTCAGCGTATATAAGGTCATGCAAGACAACCTTCCATCTGTTCCCTGACCCCTGCTGAAAACCCATCCCCACCCTGGTCATACATGCCCGAGAACCTGCCGCTCTCCTTTGACAGCACCCGGATGGATGTGCCAAGACACAGCGCTTCCTCAATATCATGGGTCACCATAACTACGGTGGCCCCTGTCTGTTCCACCATTTCCTTTATACTTTTATACAATCCATGTTTCGTCATATAATCCAGACTGGAAAATGGCTCATCCATAAGCAGCACCCCCGGCCTCAGGCACAAGGCCCTGGCCAGAGCCCCTCTCTGCTTCATCCCACCGGAAAGCTGGTGCGGATAACTGTCCATACATCCTTCCAGACCAGCCATCCTTAAATACGCAAGGGCATATGCCCCATAATCATCTCCTTCCACCCGTATCTTTGCCTTCTTTAACGCGTAAATCATGTTTCCTTTCAGGGTGAACCATGGAAACAGCTGGTTAAAGTCCTGAAAAACCATCATCATATTCCTGGACGGCCGTATCACCCTCTGACCATCCAGAAGTATGTCCCCCTTATCCGGTGCAGCAAAACCTCCCAACATTCTTAGCAGCGTACTTTTCCCGCACCCGCTCTGTCCCAGTATCATATAAAAATCACGGTCCTGCACAACAAAACTCAAATCTTCAATCACCCTCTGCCTTTTCCCCGCCACATCAAATGATTTATAAAGATTCCTGACTTCCAGCATATTTCCCACGCTCCTCTTAAACTGCCTTCATTCCCCATTTTTCCAGGGTATGTTTTTCAATAGATGCAAACAGCACGTCCTCCACCAGCATGCCAATCAGGATTACCAGGATAATGCCGGCAAACAATCCAGCCGTATTCATGAATGTCCGCTGGGTCAGGATATACCAGCCAATCCCTCCCTTGGCTCCAACGGCCCCAAAGACCATTTCCGCACTGATGAACGCCCTCCAGCCCCTGGCCCAGCCAATCTTCAGCCCCGATACAAGATATGCCAGCGATGCCCTAAGCCGTATCTCCAGTGTAATTGCTGCCGGGGACATGGACAGGCTCTTTCCGATATCTTCATAGATGGCAGGCATGGACTTAAAGCCGCTTATAAGGTTTACCAATACAGGCCACAATGCGGAATGGACAACAATAGCAGCCACAGCGCCGCTTCCTGTCCCAAACCACATGATGATGAGCGGAAGCAGGGCCAGGCCGGGAAGCGGATGAGCCAGGGCTGTCAGCGTATCAATCAGGCTTTCGAACACCTTAGACCAGGTGGAAAGAAGGGCCAGAGCCACAGCCAGCCCTCCGCTTATGGCCAGGGACACCCCAATCATACCCACCGAATAAAGGCTCTGCCATATCAGGTCCCCGTGGACCACGCCGTCATAGATTGTCATGACCACCTCTTCCACCGAAGGAAACAACAGGGACGATACATGCAGCAGCTTTACACTCCCCTCCCAAAGGACCAGGAACAGAAGGATCCATCCCAGGCGTTCCATCCATTTCATTCTCATATGCATTTTAAAACTCCTTTTCCAGGGATGTTTAATCCCGCAGATTTCATCATACCGTCAATCATTCATATACCACATTGTCAAACACCAGCTGATCCACTGGCCTGTCCATTTTAAGGAAGCCCATCTCATGCATCCGCCTGCTAAACTCCCCAATCCCATCCAGTTCAGTTGAATAAATGGTTCCGTTGTATCCCATCTGCGCCTCTAACTCTGCCTCCGTGATTCCATACACAGGAGCCAGCAGGCGGACCGCCTCCTCACGGTTTTCATTGATATAATCCACTGATTCCCGGAGCGCTTCTTCAAACGCATCATAATACTCCCTGTGTTCCTCATAAAATTTTTCCATGGCCACGCAGGTAATAAAGGTAAATGGTCCTCCCATAATCTCTTCTCCTGTTGCCACCACGCTGGCGCCTCCCTCTGTCTCCTGGAAAATATAAGGAGGCGTGGACACATGGGCCGTTATTTCCGTACCTGAAAGCAGGGCATTGACAGAATCCGGGTGGCTCATGGACACCAGCTGATTATCCAGCGCATGTGCGTCCCCAAGCTGTTCCTCTGCCAGCATACAGAGTAATACATGCTGGGTACAGGCAGGCGACAGGATGGCTATCCTGTCCTTATCCGTCACATCCTTAAGGGATTTCATATCCTCCCTGGAAGTCACCACCGCCACCTCGTTGGAACTAAGACCGGCTGCATAACGCCACTCCATTCCGTTGTCAATGCCTATCAGCACCGGCGCCACGCCCATGAAACCAAAATCAATCTCACCGCTTAGCATTCCTTCCCTGATACCTGTCGGGCCGCCAAACTGCTTCCAGTTAATCGTAACACCGGGCAGCTTTTCTTCCAGGAACCGTTTCTCCTTCATTATCTGAAGAGGCGCATAAGCAATCCCATATTGTTCTGCGATACCGATAGTCTCCTGTCCTGATTTTGCACATCCTGTTCCCGCCATCATAACCCCTGTCAGGCATAACACGAATGCCATATATTGAAAATGTTTCCTTCTGTTATATCTGTCCAATGATGTCCTTCCTTTCAATATCAGATGACGGTTAAACTATGGGTAAAACCGCGTCACCATCTCTTCTCCCTGAACCGACCGCACGGAAATCCTGCGGTAAAAATCATCCACATATCCATCAATCCTGTCTTTTGTGCCGCAGATGACCGCATGGCCAAACCGGGCCGTGGCATTATTCACGACAGGAATCTCCTGGCTTTCCTTATAATTATATCCTGCATCCATGACATAAGGCAGGCTTAAAAGTTCCTCCAGCGGAGTTATGAACCCTATTTTTCCGGGATTACAGAACAATAACTGCACTGCCGCACATTTTTCCGAACCGTCCGCACGGTAGCCTTCCAGTGAACCTGTATCCACCGTTTTCCCCAGGGCGCTGTCTATTACCGCCCCCAGGATATCAAATCCGGATATCCAGGGAATGAACACATCCTCAAAGGCGCCTCCAATCCTGGATGCCAGCTCATTGACCTTGATTCCTTCCTTACCAATCAAAAGCTGGAGATAAAATGGCCCGTCCTTTAACCCAAATGCCTCTGCCACCCTGAAACTAATGTCTTTTATTTCCCCGTACATGTCCATATGTACCGATGGAAACCTATGACCTGTACAAACGCCTATATGGGTCTGGTCCGGATACAGCAGACGGTCTGTCACTGTCAGTATATAAAGGACCCTGTCCTTAATCCATCCGCTGACCGTCACCTCTTCACTGTCATAAAATTCCTCTGCCAGCGCTTCCTCACACCTTGAAAATGAAAGCGTGTCCTCAAGATGTCCCAGCAGCTGCCCCGGTTCCCACACCTTATAAATCCCCCTCTGCCCCTGGGAATCCAACGGTTTAATCACAAAAGGGGCCTTCATGTCCGACAGTTCCCTGGCCTTGGTATTGCCATCCACTATCCTATATCTGGCAGTGGGGATACCGGCCCTGGACAATATCTGTTTCATATGCTTTTTATTGGTCACCGACAATGCCTGTTCCACTGACAGCAGGGAAGGAAGCCCCAGTTCCTCACATATAACGGCAGCCGTATAGACCGGCTGGTCCGTCCCCATGGTCATGACCCCTGTCACCTTATATTCTCTGGCGGCCCGGATGCAGGCTGTCACATCAAACGTGCTGATTCTCTCATGGACACCGCATATGGCTGCCCCAGGAGGATTCTGCGTATAATCAGCAAGCACCGTATCCACCCCCATTGCCCTGGCCCGCTGCGCGCCATGGAGCTGGCAGTTAGATCCGCCCAGGACTAGAAGTTTTGGACTCTGTATTATTTCCTTTATACCGTACACCTCCCTTTTCTTTCCCCATCCGCCCAGATTCAATCCATAATACCAGATGATATTGCCATACAACCTTAGAAGGCTGGCAATGCTGTACCCGCTTTTACCATCGTGTCTTACTGACGGCTGATAAGGCAGGGTCTCTGCCCTCAGGGTCCTGCCCTTTTTTTTTGCACTCTTCAGGACGGCAGCCGACAGATAGAAAAAACCGTTTCCCATGACATCCGCCACCACCCACGCCTTCATGGCCCTCAGGCTGCTCACCTTAATTCCCCAAGGCGCCCCAATGATATAAGAAAACAACATATCCCGCATCCGGCTTCCCAGCCTTCGGTATGCAGGGCGTCTTTTCCCGCCATAATCCGCAATCCCATAGGCCAGGTCGCATCCGTCCATGACACAGCCGTACAGTTCTTTCAGCATATGCGGCGGCTGTTCCAAATCATCATCAATGGTCCCATACACCCTGCATGGGCCTATATGCTCCAGGCCGCATAGGATAGCGGCCTGCTGTCCATAATTCCCATCCAGCACAACCAGCATTACTTCCGGCCTTAAACAATTTTCCTTCAGATACCTGGCAGTCTCCCCGTCATTGCTGTCATCTACCAGACATATCCTGATTTTAATATCCGGCAGGAAAACCTGATTCAGCTGGCAGACCAGTTTCTTTACCGATTCCCTGGATTTATAAACAGGGATAACTATCCCTAAATCATATGCCATCCTTCATGCCCATCCCTATTCAGTCAATCACAGGCCGCATGCCTTAAGTACCATGCCGGCCACAAATTCCATCTGTTCCCCAACCATCTGTCCGTGCACGGGCAGACGCAGAAGCGTTTCAAAACATTTTGAAGCTTCCATCAGATCATCCGCCCTATACCCCAGGCGCTGTCCCTGGGGAGACATATGAAGCGGAACATAATGGGTCTTGCTCTCAATCTCCCTATGAGCCAGAAAGTCCTTTACATAATCCCTTTGTGCCCCAGTTTCAAACCGCAGGTAAAAAATATGTCCATTTGGCTCTGCATATCCCGGAATCCCCATAAGTCTTGCAATTCCTTTTTCTTCCAATACACGCAGCCTGTCCCTGTATCCATCCACAATGGCCCTGCGCCTGGATGTCACATCCTCCAGCAGTTCCATCTGTGAAGCAAGGACAGCCGCCTGAAGCTCGCTCATGGCCGTACATGATCCCGGCATGTTCCATGTATACCGGTCCACCTCACCAGCCAGGTACATGGCCCGGTCCGTTCCGTGGAGACGGTACTGGCACGCCGTTCTGTAATCCTTCCTGCTCCTGGCAATAAGGATACCGCCTTCCCCGCATGTAATGTTCTTTGTATGGTGGAAACTCAAGGCGCCAAAATCCCCCATGCTCCCCAAAGGAAACCTGTGCGGCCCGTCCCCGTCCTGCCTGCCATTCCATAAACCGGTTCCATCCATCCCCATCCCAACATAAAATGCACCAATTCCCTGGGCCGCATCTTCAATCAGTGCAATCCCGGCCGCCCTTAAAGCTTCCTTCAGTTCCATCATGGGGCAGGATACACCCCCATAGTGGACCGCCACCACCGCCCTGGTCCGCGGCCCAATCCTTCCCAGCATATCCTCCACTGAGATATTCTGGGTATCCCCATCAATATCACATAGCACAGGCACCCCTCCATGCAGGAGCACTGCGTTGGCGGCTGAGGGAAAGTTATAGGAAGGAATAATCACCTCATCCCCTGGTTCCATATCCAGGCAGGCCACTGCCATTTCCAGGGCCGATGTACAGCTGGTAGTAAAAAGAGGTTCTGTGCCCGGAATATAATTTTTCCATTTTTTTACAAGCATTTTCATAAAAAAACCATCTGTCTCCAATCCAGAATATAGACAGTCATTCACATATCTGCTTTCCGATTCCCCACGGCACCGTCCATAGAAAGAAACCCTCATGGCAATCCCCCTTCCGCATTATTAAAAAATATGATAAACTGTTAAAAACAGCCAGCCAGATTACCTGACGCACACCAAAGGAGGATTTCCATATGTACGAACTGGACTGCCTGGGCGATATGTGTCCCATCCCTATCATGAAACTAAAGCAATGTAAGCAGATTAAGGAAAAGGGCGGCCAGCTGAAGCTGGTTACCGACCACAGCTGTGTGGTGGAATCCATCTCCGGCTACTGCAAAAAACAAAAACTTCAGATTCACATTGAAGAACCCATGAACGGAATCTGGGAGCTGTACATAGAAAACCAGTAAAGCCTGTCAGCAGATACTTTTACTGACAATGGATATGAAATACTTTACAATCTCCTCCATGACCTGATTTTCCTTTGCATCATGGTTGCGGTAAATGGAATATACATCATAATTCAGGTCAAAATCCGTCACATGAATGATTTTAATCTGCTTCTGATACACTTCCTTTTTAATTGTTATGTAGGGAAGGAATGCAACCCCATGCCCTGCCATTACCGTACTTTTTACGGATTCCGTGGAATCCAGCTGGAACATGATTTTAAATTTCTCTATGGGATATCCCTGCTGGTCCAGATATTGGACAAGCATGCGGTAGGAACTGAACTGTTCGTTAAGCATGACCATGGGAATCCGTTTCAGCTTGTCTATGGTGACCTTGTCTGGTATATGGAACCCATTGCTGGCAACCAGACATATTTTATCGCTGAAGGCCGGGCTGCATACAAGTTTGTCCGACTGTATATTTCCCACAATGAATCCCAAATCTGCCTGCCCACGTTCAATCCTATGGATTACCTCTTTGGACGGAATGGAATTAAGGCTGAAGGAATAAGATGGGTATTTATGATTTACCTTATACAGACAGCATGGAAGGGCATAATTACATGCCACAGGCGTGGCTGCAATCCTGAACGTGCCATTATATGTCTGCAGATTATCCAGCTCCTCCTTCAGGTCCGAGTAGGTTTCCAAAAACTGTTCCGAATATTTCTGCATCACTTCCCCTGCTTTCGTAAGCGATATCCCACGGTTGGAACGCTCAAACAGTTTCACTCCCAGTTCCTCCTCCAGCCTCTGCATCTGCTGGCTCAATGCCGGTTGGGATATATGACTGGCAGACGCTGCTTTGGAAATACTTTTTTCCCTGGCAATCCGGTCAAACATATATATCTGTTCTATTAACATGACACTCCCTCACTCCCCAATCAAATACCCACTAAAGTTGCCTGTTATACTCTATTATATATAAATGTTAAAAAAAAAACAATATTTGCTATTGCGTCTGCTTATAGCAAAATCTTATACAGCATAAGCATTTAAAATAGTGAAATTTTTATCAATGTGTTATAATGAAATCTGTAGTTAAGCGTTCTAATCCTCAATTCTGTATAAAAAGGAGGTGCATTGAATGCAGAATAATGCAACTGAGACAACTGGAGGCAGCAGCATCCGGCGCAGTTCCGGTTCCGGCGGCTCCCGTCCAAGGAAGAAAAAGAAAAACCAGCTTCCCATTGGATTCGGCGTACTGACCGCCATGATTATCATCGGCGTGCTTCTGGGTCTCAAGAATGGCACACTTGCGCTTTATTGGGCATTTGGCTGTTGCTTCGGTTTTACCCTGCAGAAGTCCCGTTTTTGTTTTACCGCCTCGTTAAGGGACCCCTGTATAACCGGATCCACATCCATCACCAGGGCAGTGCTTATTGCGTTTGCCATTACCACCATAGGCTTTACAGCTATCAAATACGGCGCTTACGTCAACGGGCAGGAAATTCCCGGACAAAGCTACATCATGCCAATCAGCCTTGCCACGGCAGTGGGCGGCATCATGTTCGGTATCGGCATGGTTATTGCCGGCGGATGTGCATCCGGAACCCTGATGCGTGTGGGCGAAGGTTTTGCCATGCAGATGTTAAGCCTGTTATTTTTTGTCATCGGGTCCCTGATTGGTGCAAACCACATGGGATGGTGGACAGAAAACTTCATAGCAGCCGCCCCTAGGATTTTCCTGCCCGATATATTCGGCTGGGCCGGCGCAGTCATACTGCAGCTATTAATTATCGGCATGTTATATATTGCTGCTGATTTATATGAAAAAAAACGTATGGGAATCACAGAGGATTAACCCTGTGATCATGAAAGGAGATTATCATGGCAGAATTTACAATTGATTGTTTAGGCGAGGCTTGCCCGGTACCGTTAATGAAAGTACAGAAGCAGATAGAAAAAATGGCGGTTGGAGATGTACTGGTAGCTCAGATTGACCATAGCTGTGCAATGAAAAATGTTCCGGAATGGGCAAGGAACCAGGGTTATAACGTTGAAATCGAAGAAGTAGACGACGGCGAATGGGAGATTGTTATCGAAAAGACAAAGTAGAAAGGCGCAGGTGGTATTTTGAAAGCTTTTTGGGATAAATTAAGCTCTAACCCATATTACAAACAAATTTTCAAAAATCCATTTACATATGTTACCGGAGCTGTGCTCTTATCTATTCTCCAGATAGCCTTATTTGCCTCCTCCGGTTCCCCATGGGGTGTTTCCGGAATCTTTGCAAACTGGGGGGCATGGCTGTACCGTCTGGTAGGAGGCAATGTGGATAAATGGTACTACTTCTCCTCTGAAGGCGCACAGGCCACACTGAATGCAGGAATCATGAACCATCCGGGTTCCTGGCAGAACTTTGGAATCATTGCAGGAGCCCTTGTGGCAGCGCTGCTGGCTTCCCAGTTTAAATTCAAGAAAATAAAATCCTTAAAGCAGGTAGTTGCCGCAACCCTTGGGGGCCTGCTCATGGGATACGGCGCCAGGCTTGCCGGCGGCTGTAATATAGGCGCGCTGTTCTCAGCCATTTCATCCATGTCCGTATCCGGCTGGGTCTTTGCCTTCTTTCTCTTTATAGGAGCATTCATAGGAAGCAAACTTCTGGCGAAATTCTTCATGTAAATATTCCGGACCGCAGCGGTCCATGCTTTGTGATATTGGGATTACCATGCAGACACAGGATATAGGACGTAAACGCTATATTTTGTGTCTGTATTTCATTACGCGTTATACGGTTTTAGTGGAAAATAATTGAAAGGCAGGTTCTTAAATTGGAAAAAAAGACAGAACAATATGACGTTGTCATCATAGGCGGAGGCGCCGCCGGCCTTACATCCGCCATCTACTGCGGACGCGCCCGCTTAAAGACCCTGGTGATTGAAAAGGCCCTGGTAGGCGGCCTTGCAACCTATACAAATGAAATAGAAAACTATCCGGGCTTTCCGGAGGGCAGCACAGGCCTTGGACTGATGGAACTGTTCCACAAGCAGGCCAAAAAATTCGGCGTTAAATTCAAACTCACCGATGTACGCGCCGTTCAGCTGGAAGGCGACACAAAGGTAGTGGAAACCTTCCGCACCAACTATGAATGCAGGAGTGTCATCATTGCCAGCGGCGGCAAGCCAAGGCTGACAGGAGCGCCCGGCGAGGAAAACTTCCTCTATGACAAAGGAATCTCATTCTGCGCCACCTGCGATGCCGCAGCTAATACAGGCAAGACTGTCATGGTTATCGGTTCCGGGGACGCCGCTATAGAGGAAGGCATGTTCTTAACCAAGTTTGCCAGCAAGGTCATCGTCAGTGTCATGCATGAGGAAGGCAAGATGGACTGCAACGAAATAGCCAGGGAAGAAGCCATGGCCAACCCCAAAATGGAATTTATCTGGAACACACTTCCGGCTGAGTTCAGGGGCGATGAGGAACATCTGCGCAGTGTTGCGCTCAAGAACCTAAAGACCAATGAAATATTGGATATACCTGTGGATACCTGTTTCCTGTTTATTGGTTATGTACCGAACACAGAGATATTTAAAGGCATCATCAATATGACCCGCGCCGGCTATGTACTTACCAACGAGAAGATGGAAACCAACATCCCCGGCGTATTTGCAGCCGGCGATGTCCGGGATAAATTTTTAAAGCAGGTAGCAACTGCAGTTGGGGATGGGGCCATTGCCGGATACGCAGCAGAAAAATATCTGGCAGAAAGCGAAGTCTTCGAAAATCAAATCATGGACGCCTCCGTTCCAGGTGTTGTTTATATCTGGAATGCAGTTGATACAGCCAGCCGCGACCTGTTACCTGTAATCGAGGATTTTGAAAAAGAACACGGCAGTAATATTAAGGTAACCAAGGTAGATATCTACAAATCCACAGGCATTGCCAGCCGTTTGGGCATCAGTACTGTCCCAAGCGTTGCATTCATACAAAACGGTAAGCTTGCCGGCGTATTGACCGGACAAATCACCAGACAGGCCCTGGAAGACGGTTTAATCCATATGTAAATCCCCCTCAGTCCCCTGATTCTTCCTTTCAACATAGGACCGGGGGATTTTTTATTTTACCTCCCACGATGCCTGATGAAAGTTATCCACCCATGCCACATATTCATCCATCAAAATGTGGATAACATTTACTTTCCACATCATTTCTGTTAAAATATATCATCAGGACCATGTACAAAGATATATGTCACACTTATATAGGCGATAATATGGCAGGTCACAAGATACAATCACATAAGACATTAAAGAAGGTGAATTAATGAAAATCGTTATTATTGACGGTCAGGGCGGCAAGATGGGCAAATCTGTAATTGAACAGCTGAAGAAACGTTTTCCTGAACTGGAGACATATGCAATCGGGACCAACAGCATTGCCACCTCCGCCATGTTAAAGGCAGGGGCAACCTATGGGGCAACCGGCGAGAATCCTGTCATTGTCAATGCCCAGGACGCGGATATCATCATAGGCCCCATCGGTATTGTCATGGCCAATTCCCTGTTGGGAGAAATCACCCCGGCCATGGCAGCCTCCATAGGATCCAGCAAAGCATATAAGATACTGATTCCGGTAAACCGCTGCAATCATTATATCGTGGGCTGCCAGAACAATACCTTATCCGATTATATCAACATGGTATGTGATGAAGTAGGGAAGGAAGTGAAATCCATTTGAGGACCATAGAATTTAAAATGGAGCGCCAGGGCCTTGTACAGGAAGGCGACAAAGTCAAAATCATTGAACGGGAAGGAACCAGCAGCTACAGTTATATCATTGAACCAGCTGTAGCCATGTCCGGCTGCTTTCCTTCCAGGTACCGCATCAGATCCGAATATGGCATTATAAAGGAAATCCGGGAAAATTCCAGGGGATTTTATGTAATTGTGGATTTTGATGAGGATGAACCAACCTGATTGGATTTTACGGCCAAAAGACAGTAAGGAGACATGTCAAATGAAATCAAATCTAATGGGGATTCCCGCTGCTGCAGGTGCCGCATGCCTTTTAACCGGCGGATATCTGTATCACATGGCCCTGGATGCCAAAACAGATAAATCACCCCTGTTAAAACCATCTCCAGACGATATACAGCCTGACAATCAGGCCCTTCTGCGCCACAGACAGGCCCTTGAGGAAAGCAGCCGTCTGACCCGCCAATACCAGGACCGGTATCTGTATTCCTTTGACAATCTAAAACTCCATGCTTATCTGTGCATGAACGGGAAATCAGGCAATCCAAAGCAGACAGATACCCATATCGGCACAGGAAGCCAGACCGGCACAGGAAGCCATTGGGTAATCCTGGTACACGGTTACGCAGATTCTGGCCTGTGGTTCCATGAAGAGGCCCTGGCCTTTTACCGACAGGGCTTCCATCTGCTGCTTCCCGATGCCAGGGGACATGGCAAAAGCCAGGGCACCTATATAGGAATGGGTTGGCATGACCGCCTGGATATCATAAGCTGGATTCACTGGATTATTGAAAATGATTCCCAGGCAGAAATCATCCTATACGGTGTTTCCATGGGAGCAGCCACCGTCATGATGGCTGCAGGTGAATCTCTGCCGTCTAATGTAAAAGCAGCCGTGGAAGACTGCGGATACACATCTGCATGGGATGTACTGAAATACCAGCTGAAAAAACAGTTCCATCTGCCTGCATTTCCAGCGCTTACCTGTGCCGGTCTGGTCAATTTCCTCAAAAACAGATATTGGTTAAAAGACGCCGATGCCGTCAAATGTGTCTCAAGGGCAAAAATCCCCATTCTCTTCATCCATGGCACAGAAGACAGGTTCGTCCCCTTTGAGATGTTATGGACACTCTATAATGCCTGTAACAGCAAAAAGGAATACCTTGCAGTAAAAGGCGCGGCCCATGTAAAATCTGCCATGGTGTACGGCCCAGCCTACTGGGATAAGGTATTCCGATTCATTGGTTTATCATCCTATCCAATTGGTACAATCCTGATTTCAGATGTAGGTTCTGCCGCCGGCGGGATTGTGGGTACCGGAACCGTAACCTCCTGACCCGGTTTATCGGTTCCGGTCACCGTGCCGCCTGGAGTGGCCGGATCTGAAACCGGACCACCCGGATTCATGACCGGGCTGCTTGGATTCCCAGCCGGACTTCCTGGTGCCATTGTCGGTGCAGGTACCTCTCCAGGCAGTGTCTCTATCGGTACAATCACCTCATTCCCGTCCTGACTGCCCTCTTCCTCATTTGATGCATCTACAGACGCCCTATCAATCAGACTTCTGTCAGACCCATTTAATTCAACCGCCTTACTCCAAAGCACCTTTGTTATACCGCTGCCCTTATTCCATTCACAGTCATGCCACAGGCAGATAACCTTTCCGTCCTTTGCCATTACAATCTCCAGCATATCATTTCCATCCACATGCTTACCTGTCCTGGCCGATTCATCATTTATCTTGTAAATTGCCCCATCCCTTGATATAACCGCTGCAACTCCATAAGAGCCATTCCATATGGAAGGATGGTATTCCCCAAATATCTCTCCTTCTTCTTCATAATAATACATGTTCTGAATAACACCTGGGAAGGGCTCTGACAAGGCCTGTTTATTCTGTCCGTTTAAATCCGTCTTGAATATCCTGCTGTACCATTCACCGCCGAATCCTTTATCCACATAACTGCTATAATAAATCTGGTTATCCACAATGCAGTAACTTTGTACACCGTACGTTTCCCTGATAAGAACAGTATCATTGCTGTCCTTTTTTGAATTAACAGTTGCCTTTGTACCGCTGCCGCTGAGATAATATGTGCTTCCATCAATGGTAAGCTGCCCATGCTTCACATATTTAATCTTCCCATCTTCCTCAATCCTGTATATCCGGTCACCGACAGCAACACTGTCTCCATTATCAGAAACAGCCGGATTTCCCAGTTCATCCACCAGATAACAACTGTCATCCTTTATTTCAACTGTGTACTTACCTTCCCCGGTCGCTATTTCCACTCCGGATACAGCAGAATGGATTGATCCTGCCTGTGCATAGTAAATAGTATCATTAAGCACCATATAACCATCCACCTGCTCGGCAATCAATTCCTTTACATCACTTCCCGGCCTCATGCGGAACAGTTTATCACAAAGCCCTTTCTCTGCCTCTGAAAGGCGCGTCAGCTGGCTTTCCTTCACCTTAGGCAGATAATATACATAGTCACCATAAGCCCGCATAGAATTCCTTGTGGTCTTCTCTGGAGATGTTTCCCCTCCTAGGACCATGATTTTATTCTCCACAGTCTTCCTGTAAAGAATCGTCTTAAACAGGCCTGTCCCTTCCTCCTCTTTCAGAAAACACCAGAACGCATTGGTCCTTACAAGGCTGTCCAGGTTCTCTCCTGTACTCTCAGGAACATAATCCAAATCCACCTCAATATTTTTAAGATACCCCTTGGTATCGTGGAGGGTATATATCTGCCCATCCTGTTTTAACTGCCCAGTCACCATAAACCCGTCGTCATTAAAATAATACAGGAAACCATCGATATCCTTCCACTGATCCTCAACAAAACTTTTCTCATCCAGATAATACATCCATCCCTGGTCTGTCTCATTCCATCCCACAGATGGCTCCTCATCTGTGTCAATGGTCAAATCCATGGTTTCCTCCTCCTTGGAAAAGTCCAGCTGCTTATAATCCGAACTTATTTTCCCAAAAACGGAAATAACCACATAAATAGCTGCAACCATCACAAGTACGGCAATCATGATAAGAAATACCATCTTTATGGGCGATTCTTTCTTTTTACGGCGTCTGTTCATTTGCTTTTCCTCTGAACCTCTTTTTCTATAATAACTTATAGTATCAGACTTTCCTGGTTTTTACAATGGAGGAAATCTTACAATAAATAAAAAAGCACCTATCCATAACTGATAAGTGCCTTAGTGCCCAGAGCCGGAATCGAACCAGCAACACGAGGATTTTCAGTCCTCTGCTCTACCAACTGAGCTATCTGGGCATCTGATGAGCGTGCCGGGGTTCGAACCCGGGACAACTTGATTAAAAGGCAGTATATTTAAGTCATTTAACGCCACTTGACATATTTGCAGGATTGGTATAATATAATAATACCAGGAAGTTTAGTACATATGTTGCACTAAACAAAGCCCCAAAGAGTACCAGTCTTTGGGGCTTCTTTTTGGCTAGCTGTCTTTACGGTTCCGGTCTAATCATTTGCATATGTAGTAACCAGCTACACTTGCCATGACCGAAACCAGGAAGTTTAATACATCGGACATGTTGCACACCCCCTTTCCGCTGTGCGGTATAGGGTAGACAGCAAACCTATTATACTATATTTACTTCCTTTTCTTAGGTTTTGGATATGGGTCTTTTTCATCCGTTATCCCTAATATATAATCTGTACTGACATTGTACAACCCAGCTAATTTTATCAAAACTTCTAAAGGCAACGAACGCGTACCATTTTCATAATTATATGAACCAGAAATCACTAGATAATGTATTATCAAAAATCAAACAATTAAAAGGCACCTATCCATAACAGATAAGTGCCTTAGTGCCCAGAGCCGGAATCGAACCAGCGACACGAGGATTTTCAGTCCTCTGCTCTACCAACTGAGCTATCTGGGCATTTATCTGCAGATTCTGAGGAACAATCCTGTCCTTCGTTATCATGCCGACAACGCTAATATTTTACCCAGTTTTTGCCCAATTGTCAAGTGGATTTGGAAAAAATATTTATTATTTTCTCCCGGCCTATTTTCACCTGGGCGGATTGAAGCCTCGGCTTCCGCTTGGATGGGAGGCCGCTAAAACCACGGGGAAGTCATGATTTTCCTTAAGACAGCGGGAAAGCCATGGATTTCCCCAGGGCAGAGGACATGTCCGCAGGGCCTGAATCCGGACAGGCGTCACATATATTCCTTCCGGCCGCTGGCATCTGCAATCCCTTCGTCTTCACGGTATTTGGCAACCGTCCTTCTGGAGATGGAGATACCGCGCTCAGCCAGTTTTTCGCCCAGCAGGCGGTCGCTGTAGGGCCTTTTCTTATCTTCGGCATCTATGATTTCCCGAAGCGCCCGTTTGATGTCCGCTGCAGTGACGGCAGAGGAGTTATCCGGGTCAGCGGTATTTTCCTGGACAGAGACCTTTCGGGAGAAGAAAAAGTTCATGGGATATACGCCCCAGGAACACTGGAGGTACTTCTTGCTTACAGCTCTGCTGACCGTGGACTCATGGATGTCCAGTTCCTGTGCAATGTCGGCCAGCTTGAGGGGGGCCAGGTGGGAGGGGCCGTAGGTAAAGAAGCCTTCCTGATGTTCCAGTATGGATTTGGATACCTGCATCAGGGTCTTTCCTCTCTGGGTCACGCACTGCCGCACCCATTCCGCCTGGCGTATTTTGTTGCTCAGGTATTCCTTCAGCTCGGCAGAATCAGGGTTGCGGTTCATCTGGCTGTAGTAACTGTTAATCTCTATATTTGGGTACATGGACTCATTGAGCAGTATGTCAAAATGTTCCTTGAATTTAACAATGGTTACGTCCGGTATGATGTATCGGAGTTTTTCCCTGCTGCTGAAGGAGACGCCGGGTTTGGGGTTCAGTGATTTGATGATCTGGCAGTATCCCGCGGCCTCGGCCTGGGACAGGTGCAGCTTCCTTGCAATGGCGGGGATCTGGTTCCTGGCCACCATTTCCAGGCAGCCGTCAATGATGGAACTGAGGATGGGGGTCAGCATCTGGCGCCGGTCCAGCTGAAGCGACAGACATTCTTCCAGGTTCCTGGCACAGACGCCTGCCGGGTCCAGCTGCTGTAGGGTATATAAAAGTCTTTCCACCACAGACAGGTCAGTCTGAAAATAGGAGGCGATATCCTCTGCGCTTTCGCCCAGGTAGCCTTTGTTGTCCAGGGACTCCAGCATGAATTTAATCATGTCGGTCTCCAGGCTTGAGAAGTCCTCGGTAACCAGCTGGGACCACAGGTAATCCTGTAAGGTCTCGCCGTCGTCCGTGTTAATGTTCCAGCTGCTCTTGAAATCATAATCATCATCATTATTCTGTCTCTGATAGAGGTAATAATTCTCTTCATTAAAGGAATTCAGCCACTGCTGTTCCTCAATTGACTCCTTCTGCTGATTCCCGGCAGGAGGTTCCACGATATCAATCACAGGATTTTCCAATGCCAATTCATTGATGTAGGTATTCAGCTCCTGAGAGGTCATCTGCAGAATCTCAGCCGACTGTATCATCCGCTGGGACAGGGCCTGTGTCTGCTTAACCTGCAGTTTTAAATCCATAACACTTCCTTCTTTCATCTTAAGTCCAATGTTTTTTTGACCATACAATTATATCACAGAAGCCTGTCCAGCACAATCAAAGACTTTTGACGTCCCTGCCTCATTTTTGGGCCTCATTTTTGAGGGGAGCCATGGTTTTAAGATCTCCGTTGATTGGAACAGGATCATATGATAGGATAATAACATGGATTCCTCCCCGCCCTTCTGGATGGGGAATTTATGTACGCACACTAAAACAGGAGGATTCTCCCGCCATGCTGTTCAGTTCAATGATATTTTTATGGCTCTTTCTGCCATGTGTCCTGATCCTCAACCTGATACTGCCCCGCGGGGCCGCAAACTGGTTCCTGATTGCAGCCGGTTTTATATTCTATGCCTGGGGTGAGCAGGAGTATATCTGGGTCCTGCTCTTATCCCTTCTGGTCAATTACCTTGGTGCGCGGCTTATGGGGAAGGCTGGAGAATCACGGACCCAATGCCCCGGATACACCTTTGCCATCCTGGTACTGCTCCTGGCATTCAACCTGGGCCTTCTGGGATATTTTAAATATTTTGATTTCATCACGGGCCTTCTGGGCAAGCTGTCCGGCAGGCAGTTCATGGAGCCCAGGAACCTGCTTCTGCCCATTGGAATATCCTTTTATACCTTTCAGATGATTTCTTATGTCATCGATGTATACAGGGGGGACATACCGGCGGAGACCCGCCTGTCCCATCTGGCGCTGTACATTTCATTTTTTCCGAAAATGATCCAGGGGCCGATTGTCCGTTACGGAGGCTTTGACGCATGTATCCATGACCGCCATGTCACGCCGGAGCTATTTGCCTATGGGGCCAGGCGTTTTATCTACGGCCTTTCCAAGAAACTGATTCTTGCCAACCAGTTTGGAAGCGTGGTGGATAAGGTACTGTCCCATCCCATGGAGGAAATCAGCGGAGGGCTGGGCTGGTACATAGGGATTCTCTACACCCTTCAGATTTACTTTGATTTTTCAGGGTATTCCGATATGGCGGTGGGTCTGGGGAAAATGCTTGGCTTTCATATACCGGAGAATTTCAATTACCCGTACCTGGCGCGGAATGTGGGGGAGTTTTGGCGCAGGTGGCATATTTCCCTGTCCGGCTGGTTTAAGGACTACCTGTATATTCCGCTGGGAGGAAGCAGGAAGAGGACCCTGCGTACTTGTCTGAACCTAATGATTGTGTTCCTGTGCACTGGTTTCTGGCATGGGGCAGGGCTGTCCTTTATTGCATGGGGCCTGTACTATGGCGTCCTGCAGGCCGCGGAACGGCTTTTCCTCAAAAAACGCCTGGAGCACCTGCCGGGGGCCGTAAGCATCCTGTACATGTTTTTTGTCACGGTAACCGGATGGACCATGTTCCGCGCGGATTCCCTAACAAGAGGAATCATGCTTCTTGGGCAGATGCTTGCCATGAGGCCCGGGGTTTATGACAGTTCCATGTTCATCACACATAAAACAACGGTATTCATGATAATCGGGGGCCTGCTCTGCGGTCCGGTCCAGGCCATGGCGCCGGGGGTCAGGCATCATATGACGGATGAGGATGGCATTTCCCTAATGGAGGGGGCATGGTTAATCCTGCTATTTGCATACAGTATCGCAGTGGCTGTGGGAAGTACATATAATCCATTCATTTATTTCAGGTTTTAGGGTGTGTTTGGCCCAATCCGGCAGGGAGGTTGGCATTGGATGAATAAACGGATAAAAGCATACATATTTTCAGGCATGTTCCTGGCAATGCTGGTGCTGCCCCGTATCCTGTTCATTCCCTTAAAGGGATATGTGGACACAAAGAATTATGAGAACCGGGTATATCAGGAGAAACCTGTGTTAAGCATACAGGGGATTTCGCAGTATCCCGGGCTTTACGATGCTTATTTTAACGACCATCTGGCTTTTAAGAACCCTCTTGTGGCATTTGTGAAGCTGGCGGATATCCGGGTGTTTGGCGAGGTTTCCTCAGATGCGGTGCTTATGGGCAAGGACGGATGGATGTTTTATAAGCTAAAAGGGGAAATGGAAGACAGTCTGGCGGATTACCAGGGGACGAATCACTATCCTCAGGAACAGCTGGAGCGGTTTGCCGGTTTCCTGCGGTCGGCGGACAGCCATCTTGGCAGCAGGGGAATAAAATTCATTTTATATATTGTCCCCAACAAGGAGCAGGTGTATAGTGAATACATGCCGTCCTCGGTGAAGGTGGTTAATGAAGGATCCAAGGCAGACCTTTTATACGCCTATCTGAAGGAACATACGGATGCGGATGTGTTTTATCCGTTGGGGCTATTCAGGCAGGCCAGCCAGGACTGGTGCCAGATTTACCGCAAATACGATACCCACTGGAATGATATGGGCGCGTTCCTGGCAGCGCGGATGGTGATTGCGGATATCAACCATGAAAAATTCGGTCCGGAGTCTTATATGGAATATACCATAAAGGATAAGGGTACCTTCAGCGGCGATCTGGCAGCCATGCTGAATCTTCAGGACTATTATGATGACGACCCGTTTTTGAAGGTGGCGGACTACCGGGAGGATGTCACCTATGCCATGGACTATCAAAACCAAAGGGAGACCATAACACGCTACATATCCGATGCGCAGGACCAGGAGCGGAATGTGCTTATGCTGAGGGATTCATTTGGCGTCCATATGGCGGAATATCTTGCAAAGGAATATCCCCAGGTGACCCTGATGGATTACCGTACGGAAGACTGCGCTGCCTCTGTCAGGGAACTTAAGCCGGATGTGGTGGTAGTTGAGGTGGCGGAGCGGTATACGGATTACATGTTTGGACTGCTGGAAAGCCTGGGGACCATGGAGTGGGAATGACGCACTATAATTAGGAGGATTTAATCATGCAATACAGGACAATGAGGTTTCAGAAGACGGAAGACAGGGTGTCCCTGCTTGGGTTTGGATGCATGCGCTTCCCCAAAACGGAAAGCGGGGCCATTGACCGGGAGAGGGCCGGGAAAATGCTGGACACGGCCCTGAAGGCCGGCGTGAATTACATCGACACAGCGTATCCCTATCACGACGGGGAAAGCGAGCCGTTCCTGGGCCGGATACTGGCAAAGTATGCAAGGGATTCTTATTATCTGGCAACCAAGCTGCCGGTATGGCTTGTTAATACGGCCAAAGAGGCCCAGGCTGTGTTTGACGGGCAGCTGGACCGCCTGCAGGTCAGCTATGTGGATTATTACCTGTTCCACGCCCTGAACCGTGAACGCTGGGAGAAGCTTAAAGGTTCCGGTATCATTGAGTGGGCGGAGCAGTTAAAACAGGAAGGGAAGATCCGGCATCTTGGATTCTCGTTCCATGATGATTATGAGGTTTTCAGGGAAATCATCACCTACAGGCAGTGGGATTTCTGTCAGATTCAGTACAATTATATGGACCGGGATATACAGGCAGGAGACAGGGGATATGAGCTGGCAAGGAAAATGGGCATTCCCATGATTGTCATGGAACCCGTAAAAGGCGGGATGCTGTCCGGGCTTCCCAAGGAGGCGCAGGCAATCCTGGAGGAAGCGGACCCGGAGCGTTCACCTGCATCCTGGGCCCTGCGCTGGGTGGGCAGCCATCCTGGGGTGAAGCTGGTTTTAAGCGGCATGTCTTCTGAGGAACAGCTGGAGGATAATATCAGGACCTTCAGCCCATTCGTACCACTTGGTACGCAGGAGGAGGAAGTCATTGGCCAGGCTGCAAAGGCTATCCGGGCCCGGCTTATACGGGGCCCGGGTTTAAGACCAGCGCCCCGCCCTGCCGCTACTGCATGCCCTGTCCGGCAGGAGTGGACATACCTGGCAATTTTGCCATATGGAACGAGGGCGCCATGTATGACATTGAGGAGAAGGCCAGGAAGGCATTTAAAGAAAAGCAGGAAGCCGGCGCCGATGCCGGCCTGTGCATCCAGTGCGGGAAATGTGAGAAGGTCTGTCCCCAGGGCATTGGGATAAGGAAGGACCTGGCAGATGTGGTGAAGGATCTGTCAGCCCTTTAAAGCCACGGTTTTCCCCT
>OCAS01000718.1_pt1 | contig 23363 bp, 23 predicted proteins | sample 1550751 | NCBI WGS metagenome assembly OCAS01 (sample SAMEA2580301, study PRJEB22360) | human gut metagenome | biome: human gut; feature: human-associated habitat; material: faeces | place: Denmark | collected 2008/2010
TCCAGGTTCGAATCCTGAAACACAAATTCTCCAATTAACAGATGAGCCAGACCAGCCACCGGCGCTTTCACATCGCCTATGAATGGAATCATCCTGGAAGGGTTATACCCGGCCAACTCCTCCAGGACCTGCTCCGCCTGTTCATTCGAGGCCGGCAGTTTCATCCAGATTCCACCATCCCAGTTTTCACGCTTCACAAACACTTCCATTTACGCCCCGCTCCCTTCCTCATTGCTTCTATATAAAATACGGTTCCGATGATTTAAGTAAGGATATTACCCGGCAGCGCTCCAGACTGTACTTCCTGCCCCTGAGACTCGCCTTCCTTCTGCCCCTGAACCAGTTCTTCCGACTGAAACAGAGACAGATATCCATTGACCGCCTCCGCAATCTTCTGGTAATCCGCCTCTTCCATCTCACAATTCCACCAAACAGAATCTTTATACGAGCTCAGTTCCGGCCCTATCATCCGCTCCCCTTCCGTTTCTTGTTTCAGGCCAGTCACATCACTGATTAAAAACTTCATCTGATCCACCAGCCCGTTGGTCCGCTCCAGCACAGAGACGGTAAGGCGGGTATATCCACTGTCCAGGAAGCCCTGTCCCAGCTCAATCTTTCCTCTGAGATTCTCCTCCAGTCTTCCATAGCAGGCTTTCCCCACATAGTGCATATCCTGCATTGCAATGCGACCTTCAAACATCTTTTTCAACTCTTCCGATACCATTCTGCTACTCCTCCACTTCTATCGTTTCTGTGCCTCCCTGTAATGCCAACAATAAAACCCCCAGTTGTGATAGGGATATCAATATCACCTTGTGTCTGGGGACTTTATTCTTGCCACTGTCAGGATCCCGGCAGGCAGGAACCAGTTGATTCTGCCGCCGGTCTTAGTCATAATCGTTGATTCTCTGTGTCATTACAATCCCTGAGTGAAACTGGATTTCAATCTTATCTTCGCTGATTACCTTGATGGCCTTAATCAGCCGCCTGACCAGTTCATCGTCAAACTGGCGTTTTAGGTAGTTGGTCTTTCGGATGTACTGACCCATGCCTTCCACTCTCTGGTCGTAAGCTTCGGCCAGCTGCTTTTCCCGGATTAGCTCCGTTCTCTTTTTCTTGAGAGCCCGGATCTGGTCCGCGATCTCCCGGTACGCCCGGTCGAACTCCTCATCGGCGCTCTCTGTTTTGGCGCTGTCCTCGATTAAGGCCAGCATCTGCTTCTGCAGCGCATCAATCTTCTCATCATATTCGGTCGGTTCCACGTTGTCCGAGTAGCTGCCTAGGATCCGGATGACATTATCCCGGAAGGCATCGATGAACTCCCCTTCATCCTTTACCACGGAGTTGACGGCCTCCATAATCGCTTCATGAAGCGTCCTTTCCTCCAGGCTGGGGGAATGTTTGCACTTCTTGGTGCCGCTCTTCAAGCGGCTGTAGCAGCGCCACACCGGCTTCTTTGTCCCGCCGTTCACCCATACCTGCCTGCGGTAAGGCTGTCCGCACTCCTTGCAGTACATGATGTCGGCCAGCACATACTTGGAACTGTATTTTCCCCGGATGGTAGTTCCCTTCTTGTTTGCCGGGCGGTAGACATTGGCCCGGCGGGCCCCCCCTTTCTTTACCCGATAGAGCAGCATCAATGGGATAATCGCTTCATGGTTTCCTTCGATGTAATACTGTGGTACGATTCCTTTATTGGCCGCCCTCTTCTTCTCCAGGAAATCCACCGTATAGGTTTTTTGCAGCAGTGCATCCCCCATGTATTTCTCATTCATCAGCATCTTGGAAATCACGGAGGCATGCCAGCTTGTGTTTCCTGTCACTGTTTTCACTCCCTCGTCTGTGAGAGTCTCTGCGATTTTATTGATGCTGCGCCCTTCCAGATACATCCGGAAAATCCGGCGCACCAGCTTCGCCTCATTGGGCTCAATAATCAGGTTTCCCTCCTCATCCTTGGTGTACCCGAGGAACTTGTTATGGTTGACATACACCACTCCGTTCTCAAACTGCCTCACATACCCCCAGTGGACATTTTCACTCAAGTTCCGGCTTTCCTCCTGGGCCTGGCTGCTCAGGATAGTGATTAACATCTCCCCGCCATCCCCCAGGGTGTTGATGTTCTCCTTCTCGAAGAACACCGCAATATTTTTTGCTTTCAGCTTTCTTATGTTGGTGAGGGAATCCACGGTGTTTCTGGCAAAGCGGCTGATGGATTTTGTGATGACCATATCAATTTTTCCCGCCATGCAGTCATCAATCATAGACTGGAAATCGTTCCGTTTCCGGATCATCGTGGCGCTCTTCCCGTCATCGGCATAGATTCCGGCAAGGATCCACTCCGGGTTACTGCTGATTTTCTCTGTATAATAGCTGACCTGGGCTTCATAGCTCGTCTCCTGCTGTTCCTGCTGGGTACTCACCCGGCAGTAGGCTGCTACTCTCAGCCTCTTGTACTGCGTCCGCGCACCCTGGCTATTTTCCGGATTGGGTGGTATCACAGATATATGTTTCTTTACTACGGTTGCTGTTCTGGACCGGCGCATCCAGTCTCCTCCCTTCTGCGGCCTCCCGGATGGGAAGCTCGATTTTTACTCGATTGATTAATTCAAATTCAAACCGTTTGTCTTCATGTATCACAATCTGGCGTATGATAGTCTGAAAAAGCCTGCTGTCAAACTCTTCTGTTCGTTCAGTCTCCTTTAGCACCCCTTTCAGTTTTTCCGTCTGATAATTCCGGTCCTGGATTCGGGCCGCCTTGTACTGGGATCTTGCCCTTTCATAAATCACCCGCACCATCTCCTGGGCCGGATACCCTGGTTCTTCCTCCAATGTCTGCAGCTTCCTGGTCAATTCCGCCGCCTCCCGGCTGTAGGGCAGACCCTGCGCGGCCGCTTCCGGAGCCAGCCGCAGCCGGCCGCTCTTTAGCTGTCTTAAAAGTTCCATAAATGCATGTATGATCTGGCTGTCTACCAGGAACACATTTCGGCAGTACACCTTGTTTCCATTTATGTAGTGCTTACATTTCCAGACGATTTTTTCTCCCGGCTGGCCGCAGTGTTCCACGTACCGGCGGTAGGGCTGGCCGCAGACACCACAGACCAGACGGTCTGCGAACATGGAGCGTTTGCCGAAGCTGTTGGGCTGCATGATACGCCCCAGCTCCCTGCTCTTTTCTTTCCTGCGCTCCTGTACCTTGGTGAACAATTCCGGTTCTATGATTGCTGGATAGAATTCGTCTCCCAGATACCTTCGGTTCTCCAGAATTTTTCCAACTGTCCCATGGTTCCAGACCGGCTTATGATTTGCATTGAGCGCCCCCTGCTCCGTAAGTCTCCTCGCAAGCTGGTACATGGAGTTTCCTTCCGAATATGCCAGAAAGACTCCTTTCACAAGTTCTGCCTGTTCCGGGACTATGAAAATCTTTCCTCCCGCCATCCGATATCCCAGTGGCATATGGCGTTGTCTCATCCTTAGCTCACCTCCTGTTTATTTTCTTCCAGTTCCAGCCCATTCTTCAGCCGGAATACCAGCCGGCGTCCGGGCAGCACCGTGATATGGTCCACCAGCAGCAGGAACAACTCCTCGTCATATGCTTCCAGGATGGCAGGACGGTTGCGGAAGACGCTTATCAAATATTCTGTCTGGGATATCTCCCATTCAAAGGCTTTCTGTCCCTGCAGCTGCCGCAGCCGTCTCCGGGCCGCTTCCAGCTGTGCCTCAATCTGGTTCTGTCTCTCGATAAAAATGGCAGAGCTTATGCTGCCTTCGGTTAATACCCTGCCCAGCCTGTAGCCCTGCCGTTTTAGTTCCTGGATATTCTGTTCTATCTCCTGCATTTCCCGATCCTGCTCCGGGTTGCCCTGGATTGCCTTCAGCGCCGCCAGCATGGGGACCAGAATCTCCTCATAGTTGCTGGCAAGCCGGTTCCAGAGCATGAGAAATGCAGCCTGGATGACATCCTCACGGACTGCCTTCTGACTGCATTTCTTACTGTCTTTTATATGTTGATAGCAACACCACTGGATTTTTTCATATGGTTTTCCGATGTAGATTTTCTGCCTGCGGAAATTTGTTCCGCATTCGCCGCATACAATCCGGCTGCTGAATGCATATCGGTTCTGATACACGCTGGTATCTTCCACACACTGCCGTTCTCTCCGGTACTCATAAATCTGGCGGACTGCCGCGGCCTCCTCCCTGGTAATGATCGGCTCATGGTCATCTGCTATCAGATACTGAGGCAGTTCTCCCCGGTTGGTTTTTCGGATGAATGGTACCCCATCGGTCGTATAAGTTTTCTGTAGCAGCAGATCCCCTTCATAAACACAGTTTTGCAGGATTCCTTTTATCACACCGTCCTCCCATTCCTTTGCCCCACGGATGGTTGGAATCCCTGCCGACTCCAGTTCAGCGGCAATGGTGTAAGACCCTTTCCCTCCCAGGTATTGATCAAAAATCCAGCGCACGGTCTTCGCTTCCTCCTCTTTTATCACCAGTTCCCCGTCCTCATTGTTTTCATATCCATAGGACGGGCTGCTAATGATAAAGGTGCCGTTCTGGAACCGGCGGACAGCGGACCATTTACTATTGGTGGATATATTCTCGGATTCTCCCTGGGCGATGGAACTTAAGATGGTTATCATCTGCTCACTCTTTTCCATAAGGGTGTTGACCCTCTCCTTCTCAAAGTAAACGGCTATTCCAAGAGCTTTCAATTCCCGGATGGCTTTGATGCTATCCAATGTGTTTCTGGCAAACCGGGTTACGGATTTTGTCAGGATCAAATCAATTTTTCCCTGCCGGCAGTCCTGCATCATCTGCTGGAAGTCATCCCTCCGGTACAGCTTTGTGCCGGTCCTGGCTTCGTCTGCATAGATACCGGCCAGCACCCAGCCCTCTTTTTCTCCGATCAGCCGGGTGTAATAGTCTACCTGGGCTTCAAAGGAATTCTTCTGGTCTGCCGAGTTCGTACTGACGCGGCAGTAGGCGCAGACACGTTTGACTTCCACCGCATTGGCGGCGAAACCACTGCTAACAGGCTCAATTTTTGTGATTTTCTTTACAACCTTCTTCGCCATAGGCTTCTCTCCTTCCTTTTTGTTCTCCTGTTAGCACCACACAATACCACAAGTTTTCAGATATATCTAGTGTTTTTACCCATATACTTTCGACAATTCCGGAGAAAATGTTTCCCGGTTCAGGGCATCAATTTTTTTGTATTCCTCATCCGAGATAAAGCCATTTTCCAGCATCAGATTCAGCAGTTTCCGGGCTACACTGTACCGGACTTCATTTGTTTCTTTTTTCTGTTCCACGGCCTGCCTCCTAATGAATGGATAAATTCGGACTGTCTTCCGGTACCGCTAATGCCGAGTCCTTTAACACAGAAGTGCAAAGCACTTCAATCTTCCCCTGTTCCGGCGAATAAGCCTCCACACCAAAGTTCTGTAAAAACTCTGCATAGGCAATGATGTCCTTCACATTGCGGCTCAGGCGGTCGGGACCGCTCACCACCAGAATATCCACACATCCCTGTGATACCGCATCGGTCAGCGCCTGGAGGCCGGGCCGGTTCATATCCCCGCTGGAACCAGTATCCTGGGAATGCCCGACTATCTCCCAGCCCATGCGGGAGGCATATTCAGTTAATTTCTGATCCTGCCGTTTCAAACTCCCATACCGATCCTCCGGCGCATCAATCCGGGTATATACCCATGCTCTTTTCTTTTCGTTCATAAGATCCTCTCCCTCCTATTCTGAACTACAACGTTCAATCCAACTTTAAATCTATATAAACGGCTCAGCTCTTTCTGCCGTCTCGTTGTTTTCCGTCTAACTAAAGCCGATACTGATTCGCAGCGCATAATCCACCTGCTCCATATCCGCTTCCGTCAACCGGCCTATGTACTCCCGCAAACGGACACGGTCGATGGTCCGGATCTGCTCCAGCAGTACAACGGAATGTTCTTTCAGGCCGCAGTGGTTGGGACTGATTGGGACATGAGTCGGCAGCGGATGCTTGTCCTGCCTGCTGGTCACAGCCGCTACGATTACCGTTGGACTGAACCGGTTCCCCATGTCATTCTGGATCATCAGCACCGGCCTTACGCCGCCCTGTTCGCTGCCGATTACCGGTGTCAGGTCTGCATAGTATAAATCGCCTCTTAAAATATTCACTTTGGTTCTCCCCTCTCTTGCCCGATTTTCTGAAAACAAAAAATCCCCTCACTCGTATTTAGCAAGGGGATGAAACTCTATGTAGTTTTATCCAGTTCTCTTTTAAAGCCGGACTTTACGCAAAGGATAGTTTTCCTGCTCCTTTCGGTAATCATCCCACATCTGTTTCCAGTCGATGCTGTCGCGTTTGCAAGGGTCGTGATGAGCCGATTCTTCTCTCCCAAATCGAATATACATTGCCACGGTCTTTTTGCTATGATTCCTCATGATTTGCTTCCTCCTCCGATGGTTTATTCTTTCTATACCACAACATATCTGAATTATCCTAAAACAGCTATCACCATATCCAATAAAAATGGATGGTATTCTTAGCCAATCTGACGAAAGTTCACTGTTTTGATAAACTGTATCTGATGGCGGCGGTTAAGAAACAGCCGCCGCCACACAGGATAAAACGTACTTGTTCTTCATTTCATTTTTATTAAATACTTCATGCTCCTATTCGGCACACCTCCCCGGAGCCTGGCAGTCGATTACAACCGGCCCTGGCAAGGCCGTCATGGGCACAGCTTCTTTCGCTGCCCCAGCCGGGATCTCCGGCTGCCGCCCTCATTGCGTAATCCCTCGGTCAAGAGGGGCTGTGACTGGACGGAAGTATCATCATAGGCTGCCCAGATCATGGCGGAATGGCCCGGCCACGGGCCATTTAAAGAACAGAGAAAACCGCTCTGTACCTTAGATGTGATCGAATTGACAGGACACTAGAGATCCTGCAGGTGGTCATGGCGTTTCTTTCTATGCCGCTTTCGCTTTCGCGCTGGACAGCTAACGTATCGTAATCGCTGGATATGAAGTTTTCAAGGAACAACGGGGACTGAATAAGCCCCTTCACTCCTATAAAGGAAAAAGTGAAGGGGCCTACAACCTTAATAAGCAAAAAATTTATTCGATTTTTTCACGGAGTTTTCTAAGAAGCCGTTTTTTCCGCTTGCTCACCGCCTGTTGGGTAACTCCAAGACGGGCTGCCAGCTCGCCTTCCGTAACATCAGAAAAGAATAATGCCTCAATCAGCAACCTTTCTTCCACTTCCAGTTCATCCAATGCCTGATAAAGTCTGCGGTTATCTTCGGCCCGGATCATTTCCTCCTCAATTCCCGGAGCCGAACGGACCACACGGAATTCCGCACTCACCCCTTCCTCCTGGAACCGCTCCAGCGACATCTCAATCTGCCGGATGACACGATTCTGATATCGTTCCGCCTCACGGGCTTTATGATAGGCATAATAAACATCTCTGCTCACTTCCACACGTTCTCTCTGTACAATAATGGTATAAATCCTTTCTTCCGCCATAGGGCTTGTCCTCCAATTCTTGAAATTTGAAATGAAGAACAAGCCCGGCGGTGAACGGCACCGGGTGTTATGGACAGACACACAGAAAGCATAAGGGCTGGACGATGTGTAATCTTTTGCATCCTGCTGCCTGTGTCTGTCTTTTTTCTGCCTTAATTGCTGATCCCTGTCTCCTGCCGAGAACAGAGATACTGTCTGCCTTTGTTTTAGGCAGATTCCGTTTTTTGTGTTACAGCCGACTTATAATATCGCTGCTTTTAATCAGCAGCGGCAATGAAATCAACCAACGCAAAAAAATCCCCCCAAACATCAGCGGTGCCTAGGGAGATTTATTTTATGACCATGTTAACAAAACCCTCTCAGCACGGCTTTTTTTTTGACGGGCTGTCGGGTTAAATGTATGTTAAATAATCCACACTATCAGCTTAAATGAGATTATAAAATATGGGAGGGGGATATTTAGGGGATTTTCGGGGAAGATTTGGGGAAGACTTCGGCACCTTTCGACAAAAATACCGAGAAGCGCTGCGTCTCCTCGGTATTTTTCAGAATGATTTATTTTTTTCTTTCATCAACAAAGCGGTATCCAATGCCCCAGACGTTTTTAATATATTCCCGATTGTAAGCTGTTAGCTTTTTTCGGAGGGTCTTAATCTGGCTTTTTACTGCTTCATCTATATCGTATGCATTTTCATTATTCCAGACCAGGCTGTAGAGCTGTTCTTTGCTCAGAACCTGGCCTGCATGGCTTGCCAAACAGAAAAGCAGGTCAAACTCCTTGCGGGTCAAATTTAATTCCTTGCCGTCCAACATCACAATCCTTCGCTCCGGATCAATCATCAAATCCATACCGAACGCCAATGTATAGCAGCGGCCTTTTGGTGCGTTTAAATTAACATACAGATCCATCAAGGCTTCTGCTTGGGCCAGGCATTCTTCCAATTCATAAGGTTTTTCCAGATATGCGTGGGCCCCCGCTTGATATGCTGAAAATTTAGTCTCCCGCCCTGGTTTAGAAGACAAAACTAAAATAGGAGTTGTTTTGGTTTGCCTCATGATTTTAAGTAACTCCTGACCATCCGCTTCAGCCAGAGCAATATCCATAATTACAAGGCAATACTCCTGTTCCATGAAACGCTTGATTCCATCTGAAACGGAACATGCATAATATGCATCTGTAGTGGCACTTTGGAGAGCATATTTAATCTCACGACAAACACTTAAATCATCGTCAATAATAAGTACCCGTTTCTTCATGCTATCCCTCTTTTCTACCTAAGCATTATCTGAAAACTGACAATATTATTGCATTTGTAAGGCGAAATGTAAAAAAACAATTTTATGGTCTCATGTAAACACAAATTTTTAGCTGAGCCTTGACCAGCAAAACACAAAAACTGTTTCATGTTAAATTACCTTTAAATAATTATACAACCTGTGAACAAAACAAATTTTACTTTTCATAACTTTTTAGAATGCAATTCATTACAAAAGGCATAAGCTCTAAATCATTTTGCTGTTATTTATCATGGTTCCTCTGTCTGCCTTTATCGCTGCCAGGTCCGCAGTGGCTACGGGGAGTAACGAAGGAACCGGCACGAAATGGCATTGTTTTGGTAATGAACGGTCCACAAGACTTTTATGCCTCATGATATACTTAAGGATATTTGAAAATATACCGGCGGCAAACAAAAATGTTTGGGGAATTTATAGGAATCCTTACGCACGATAGAATAGAGTGGAGGTGATGAACAATGCGTAAAAATATCTTACAGCACATAGGGGCTATCGTCAGCAAGAAGCGCGGAGACGCCCATTTGACGCAGCAGCAGCTTGCCCAGCAAACCGGCAGAGGACTCCGGCATATCCAGAATATCGAAAAAAGGCGGGTCAATGCGTCTGTTGAAGTCCTTGCCGATGTAATCTACCGTCTGGGCCTTTCAGCCGACATTCTGTTTTATCCTGAAATGCCGGAGATAGAACAGCAGACGAAGCAGCTGCTCGGCAAATTTGCGGCCTGCACAGCGGAGGAACGGGCGTTCCTGCTGAAAACCGTGGACTGCATGGTGGAGCAAATACTTGCCAGCCATACCCATGAAGGTAAAAATATAAAATAGTGTGGTAATTTGACAGCAGACGAATTCCGTACAAACAGTTTCATTTCAGGAAAAGATCGTTGCTTATGCACCGGTCTTTTTCTGATCTATCAGTGCTTGCTTCTCAGTTTACATTCCCGATTTATCATTTCTTTCCGAAACGCTTATCAAATTCATACTAAATAAAAACAGACACGACTTTTCATTGTATCGTGTCTGTTATGGCGGCTGTATGGGTTGTACGGCCAGTTTGTATCCATGCCCTGGTACGTTTTTGATATATGTTGGAGATTTGGGGTTTGGCTCAATTCTTTTTCTTAAACGACAGATTGTATTCGCGACAGCATGGAAGCAGCTGTCACTTTCTATTTTCCAGACGTTTTCAAATATCTGTTCTTGAGAAAATACCCAGCCCGGATGTTGTGCAAGAAAATAGAGTATTTCATATTCATGATGGGATAAGGGTACTTCTATACCCGCAATAGTAATTCGGCGTTGTTGCGGATATATTTCCAGGTTATTCTCGAATCGTAGGATAGGATTATGAGTTGTTTCTGAAATAATATCCTCATCCAGTGTGGAAAGAATCCGATTCCAAAATTCATCTTCGCTCTCCTTAAAGGTTGCCACCATTATTTTCGCCAAGCCCCCCCCCCCCTAAAATAGGATATACTTATTATTGCATACTCTCAATTTATTTGCGTAACGCTTGTCTGGTTGGAAAATATTTCAATAGGTAATATCCGCCAAATACGAACAACAACATATTGGCAATATAATCAACAATAAAGAAAATCAACGATTCGCTAAAATACAAATCACTTTTTCTATTTTTCTCCCACGAAAGCTATGAAATCGGAATTTGGTCGGTACGGGTTATAGCAGAACAGCAGCACGGCAAAATTCTCCTAATTTAAGCATAATCTCCTTCGCGTCAGCCCTTCTGTATAAATAGCCGTTTCCATTTAGCAATACCCTATAAAACGAAAAGACATCTTCATAGATGGATGACGCCTTACCATTCAAAATTCTCTTTCCCGGCTCCCAGCTCAAAATGATATTTTACAATTCCCTTGTCCGCCCCGGAAAAAATCCCGTTTTCGCAGGCCAGAGACACCTGCCGTCCTCTGCCGCGCAGGAAAAACGCCTGTTTCGCCAGGGCGGTCGGCGCTAAAAGGGCAGCCTCCACCCCATTCTGGAACCAATCCGGCGCATCTCCTTCGTAGGAGCTGATCTCCTCCGTTTTTTTTGATTTATGGAGAACGCCCTGCGTCGCGCCGTAGCCGACCGCAATCACGCCGATGACCCGTTTCCCCTCTGCCGCTTCCTCCATGCGCTTCCGGCTGAAGGTTCCGCCGACCCACCAGGTATTAAGCCCCTGCGTCTGGGCGTACAGCATCAGGTCGGCCCCGGCATAGCCCAGCCGTTCGTCCAGATCTGGCGCATCGTCTCCGGCCAGGATAAACACGTTCCTAACGCCCTTTGCCAGAATCAGCCGGACTAACGCCGGAAACGCGCTGCGGTCATCGGTCATGAGTCGAATCGAAAGTCCATGGGCCTCGTTATTCTGCTCTGTCCTTTCCTCAAGCTTCCTTACAAGCTCTGCCGGAATCGGCTTATCTAAATATCTGCGGACCATATGTCTCTCCCGCATCGCTTCCTTCATCGTCATACCATTCTCTCCTTCCCGGCTCTATGAGATCGTCTCCTTTTTCCCGCTCATCACCTTATAATACACCGGAAGCATCAAAAGCGCAAGGATCGTCGAAGCCGTCATGCCGCCGATGTCCACGATTGCCAGCCCCTGCGTCATGTTTCCCGCGTCTCCGAACGCCATAGCGACCGGGATCATGGCGATAATCGTCGTCAGACTCGTCATCAGCATCGGTCGGATCCGGGTCGCCCCTGCCTCCACAAGCGCCGTGTCCATGTCCATTGTCTCCTTATACTGGTTCGCCGTGTCCACAAACAGGATTCCGTTGTTCACAACCGTTCCGATTAAAATCAGGAAGCCGATCAGGGACACCATGCTGATGCTGCAGTCTGTCAAAAACAGAAGCCCGAACGCCCCGATCAGACTGAACGGAATCGTCGTCATGACCATCAGGGAATACTTCGGTGATTCAAACTGCGCCGCCATGACAACGAATACCAGAAACACTGCCGTGGCAATGGCCGAAAACAGGGAAGCAAACTCCTCCCCCAACGCCGTATCCTGCGAGTTGGTTCCGATGGACACGCCTTCACCCAGATTAGGCAGTACGACTCCGTCCATGATTTCCTGCTCGGTATTTCTCGCGGCAAGTTCCGTATAAGAGCCGGAAATCGTCACGGTGTATTGCTTGTCTTTTCTGGAGATGGAAGCCGGGCTATCCACGAACCGGACCTCCGCCAGATCGGTCAGCGCCACAGAGCCGCCTCCCGCCGCCGGCAGCACGATCCCCTTGATCTGATCGATTGTCTCATATTCACCGTCCGCATATTCTACCTGTACGGACAGCTCCTCGCCGTCCACCTCGATCTCCGTCGCTTCCACGCCGCTTACCACATTTCGGACTGCCGCCCCAAGCTCAGCCGCATTGTAGCCTGCCGCCCGCGCCTTTAAGGCATCCACCCGGATTTCCACCGTGGGAGACGCATTTTCTGCATCCGAATGGATCTTCGTCACATCCTTACGCGTTTTAAGCTTATCGGCGATCCGATCCGCCGATTCCTTCACCTCGTCATAATCGGCGCCCTCCAGAATCACCTCATAGTCTCCGGTTTCGACGGTCATCATCGCCATGGACGCCGCTGTGTCCACCGTGATGTTGCAGTTTTTGATTCCGGAAAGCTCCTGCCTCCACTGGCTGGCCACCGCGGCCGTCTCCAAGTCCCGCTCGTCGGTCAGATAGGCGTAGATCGTTGCGCTGGCCGTATCGCTCAGCATACTGCCCCCGTAGGTCGTCAGATAGGAATCCAGGTTCGGATCCCCGGCGATGACCGCCTCCACCTCCCTTAACACCTCGTCGATCCGGTCTGTGTTTAGGCCCGGACGGATCTCGACCGTAATCTCGATCTCACCCTGGTCGTCGGAGCCCATTAGCTCCACGTCCAGCCGACTGGCAAGAAAGAGCGAGAACGCCAACAGCCCGACCGTAACTCCCATAACGGTTTTCTTTCTTTTTAAAAGGATCCGCATCAGGCCCCGATAACCGTCCTGAAGCGCTTCCATCAGCCTCGATAACGGCGCCTTTTCCTTCTCCACGGGCTTATACGTCATGTAACAGAGCGGCACGATGGTAATAGCCGAAAACAGGGACGCCGCCATACAGAACACGATGGTATAAGCCAAAGGGCCGAATACCTGGGCACTCATTCCCTCCATAAATGCCAGAGGAAGGAATACCACGCAGGTCGTCGCCGTTCCGCCCATGATCGAGTTTACCACGGTTGCCGTTCCCTCCAGGGCGTATTCCCGGTATTCAAGGAAGCCATTTTTCTTCCCCCCGCTCATCCGAAAGCAGCTTTCCAGCACGACGATGGAATTATCTACCATCATGCCGACACCGAGAACCAGGGAGTTGAGCGTAATCATGTTCAGAGAAAAACCCATCCGGCTCATACAGATCAGCGCGGCAAGGATGGAAAGCGGGATGGAGCTTCCCACGATCAGAGAAGCCCTGAGCTCCCCGAAAAACAGCCAGATAATAATCATGGCAACAACGACCGCCAGGAATAAGCTGAATGCCGCCGAGGATAAGGAGCTGCGGATCGAATCCGCCGAATCGTTGATGATGCTGATCCGAAGGTCGCTGTCGCGGGACAGCAGCGTGTCAATCGTCTCCTTCACCTGCTCCGAAAGCTCTACGGCGGTAACGCTCTGCTGCTTCGTCACAGCAAGTGAAATCGTATCCTCGCCCTGATAGCGGGCGATGCTGTCCCGCTCCTTAGAGGACGTCGAAACCTGCGCCACGTCCTCTAAATAGACTGTCCCTTCCCCCGGCGCTGTTAATGGGATCTGTTTTAATAACTCTACCGTATCGTAATTCATGCGGGTGGAGAGCGCCATATCCTGATCGCCCAGCCGGATATCCCCCGCCGGATAGGAAAGATCCGCCGTCTGGATATCCGCGGCGATGGTGGTCATGGATACCTGATACTGGCTGACCTTTTCCGGGATCAGCTCGATCTTTACATAATCCTCCGTGCCGCCCTGCAAGGATACGTCCGCAGCGGCCGGTATCTTTTCAAATTCCGGTACCAGCTCCCCTTCCACATAAGAGTACAGATTGTCTTTCTTTGTCAGATGGTCGATGGCAAGCGTAATGTCCGCGCTGGCGCTGCTGTCCATCTCCATAATCACCGGCGTCTCCGCATCCGCAGGGAGATCCGCCGCCACCAGATCCACCTTCTTCTTTAAATCGTCATACGCCTCGTCGATGTCCGTTCCGTACTCGTACTGGAGCGTCACCACGGAAATATTTTCGCTGGACGTGGAGCTTACCGTCTTTACGCCGCTTAACGCTGCGGCCTCCTCCTCCAGCTCCTTCGTCACAAGCTCGCTCACATCCTCCGGGCTCGCCCCCGGATACGATGTCATGACCATCAGAATCGGCATTTCCGTCTCCGGGCTAAGCTCCATCGGCATTCCCAGGACGGAGGAAAGGCCAAAATAAATCAGACAGAGAACAGCCATCACAACCGTGACCGGCCGCTTCAGCACAAATCTCGTAATCGTCTTCATTCAACCGCCTCCTGCCAAAGTGTAACCTCCGCGCCCTCATAGAGTTCGGAACTCCAGCTGACGATCACAGCATCCTCCATGGAAAGACCTGACAGAATCTCCGCCCTCTCTGAATCATAGACGCCCATCTCCACCGGCTGCTTATGTACCAGCCCATCCCGGTAAAGGTAGACCTCCGGCTCCCCGCCTTCAAAATAAACCGAGTTTACCGGGATCGTCATGGCGTTCTTCGTCTCCTCGCTGGTCACATACAGCTTTACCTGTGCCCCCGTTGGCAGGGAAACCTCCGGGTTCATATTGGCCTTTACCTTATAAAGCCCCGTCACATCGTCGGCCATCGTGCTGATCTCATAGATCGTTCCGCGATACCGGCTTCCTTCCTTTTCTACTTCAATGGAATCCCCCTCCTCCAGATAATTCCGGATCCGTTCCGTCGTCTGGAAGGAAAGGATCTGTGCCCCCTCGCCGGAAATGACGCAGAGCAGACTTCCAGGGCTTACGGTATCGTAGTTTTCAATATCGCTGATTTCCACAAGACCGCTGATCGGCGCCGTAATCTGGCTGTACGAGACCTGCGTATCATAGGTAAACTGTGCCTGATCTTTCTGGATCCGCGCACTGGTTACCTGATCACGGGCCTGTTCATAGGCCTGCGTGGAAATGCCACCGGCCTGGTAGAGAATCTCCATTCGAGAAAGCGCTGTCTGCGCCTGGCTAAGCTGCAAAACTGCCGCGTCTAAGCTGGCCTTGGCTGTTTCCACTAACTTCGTATCGATCCGGCAGATCACATCCCCCTCGTTTACGATGTCTCCGGCCTTGACGTTTACCTCCGTCACATCGCCTGACGCCTTTGGATACAGATAAACCACATCCGACGGCTCGATTTTTCCCAGCAGGCTGGTCATAAGGCTTATGTCCCCCGTCTGCGGTTTCTCCGTCTCCACGACCGGAAGCGGCACCGCCTCCGCAAATTCCTCCGGCTGAATAAAACGGTATACAAATAGTCCAACAAGCCCCGCCGCGGCGATGGCTCCTATTATGATGGTTCTTTTCCTCACTTCGTCTTATCTCCTCTCCAGAGAGCCTGCCGCTCTCTTTTGTTCCCACTATACCGGTTCTTCCTCAACTCTTCCTCAACTGCATGGATATTTTTTCTTGAGGTTTAGTTGAGAAATCTGTGGTATTCTCCTTAAAACCGGTTTTCAAAACCGGCGCAGTATGGTAAATTGTAGCTTGGAGGGATGACAATGTTCAATATTTTAGTAGTGGAAGACGACCGGGAGCTTAACGAGCTCTTTTGCACGGTTCTTGCCGACAACGGCTACCATCCCCTGCCCGCCCGCGATGGCAGACAGGCGCTTAAACTTCTTGATGAAAACTATATCGACCTGATGATTTCGGATATTATGATGCCTGGAATGGACGGCTATCAGCTGACCCGCGAGCTGAGGGAGGCCAACTACAGCCTGCCGATCCTGATGATTACGGCAAAGAACCGCATGGCAGACAAAAAGACCGGCTTTGAGGCCGGAACCGACGATTATATGATAAAGCCCGTGGATATCAACGAAATGCTCTGGCGGGTGGCTGCCCTTTTGCGCCGCTCCCAGCAGATTCACGAGCGAAGGCTTACCGTTGGCTCCACGCTGCTTGACTATGACTCGCTGAGCGTAAAAACACCGGAAGGCGACGCCATCCTGCCTCAGAAGGAGTTTTTTGTCCTCTATAAGCTCCTCTCCAGCGCAGGGAAGATTTTTACCAGACGCCAGATCATTGATGAGGTCTGGGGCGTTGACTTTGAATCAGATCCCCATACGCTGGAGGTTCACATCAGCCGCCTTCGGGAACGGTTCCGGGGCAATCCTGATTTTGAGATCGTCACCGTGCGCGGGCTCGGTTACAAGGCGGTGAGGCGGACATGAAAAAACGATTCACGAAACGCTCCTTCCGTCTTCCCGCAGCCTTTTCTCTTCTGGTGTTCCTGATCCTGACGGCGACCATGGCGGCTGTCTGTCTCGCCACGCTGCTGTTCTCCCGTCTGGGGCTTATGGGCAGCCCCGATATTGATTTTAACCTGTTCCGCTTCGCCCTCGCCAGCATCGTGATCGGAACTGCCTTTTCCAGGATCATCGGCAAACGCACGATCAGCCTCTTAACAAAGCTCGGCGAGGCTACCCAGGAAATCGCCAGGGGAAATTTCGATGTGGTGCTGGACGAACAGGTACGGGCTGACGAGATCCGCACCATCGTCCGGAATTTTAACCTGATGACTCAGGAACTGGCAAAGACTGAAGTATTCCGCAACGATTTTGTCAGCAACGTCTCCCATGAATTTAAAACCCCATTGTCCGCGATAGAGGGCTATGCCGCCCTCCTGCAAAATAAGAATTTAAGTGAGAAGCGGCGGGAGCTTTATACCTCCAAAATCATTTACAATACGAGGCGGCTTTCCGGTCTGGTAGGCGATATCCTGACCCTTTCCCGGCTGGAAAATCAGGAGATTACGACAGAAAAAGAAGCCTTTTCCCTTGATGAACAGCTGCGGGAGGTGCTTCTTTTGTATGAGAAGGATTGGAGCGAGAAGAATCTTTCTTTGGAACCTGATTTAGACGGGATCGATTATTACGGGAACCGGGAACTTCTGGCTCAGGTCTGGCAGAACCTGATCGGAAACGCCATCAAGTTCACCCCGGAGGGCGGCGAGATCCGCGTTGGACTTCAAAAGGAGCCGGGCCAGATCCGCGTCACGATTTCCGACAGCGGGATCGGGATGTCCGAGGAAACCATCGAGCGGATCTTCGAGAAATTTTATCAGGGAGATGCTTCCCATGGAACCCACGGCAACGGCCTGGGGCTTACGCTGGCGAAGCGAATTGTTGATCTGCATGGCGGGAGCATTCATGTTGCCAGTACGCCCGGAAAGGGGAGTACCTTTGTCGTTTCGCTTCTCTGTGACAGCTGAGTTGCCGCAGCTTTTCTTTTCTCTGCCGCGACCTGATTTCGCTTATGTTTACCACATTTATCATATAATGGATCTGTTGGCAAAGTTAATTTTTGAAAGATATGCTTAGAAAAAGTTTAAAAATTGCTTATACCCGTTGCAAAATCCGTATTGATTGGATGATAAGAGCAAGTCATCTTTTTGATACGGGATTTTGTCAACAGCCCTACAATAAACCGAAGTTTTTGTCTGTTATATTACAGTCAGTATCAGTATTACCTTGAATTTGGGATACCGTAGATAAACAGAAGTTTCTTTTACCGTAGGTTATACCGAATTCGGGATAGCGTAGGCAAGCAATGAGCCGGAATATCCTTTTGGACATTCCGGCTCGCTTGTTGGGGATTCCCCAAGCCCCAGACTGTCCGCTTTCGCGTTCGGTTGAACACATCTTTCGGCGTGGCTTTGCGCTCCCTGCGGTCGCTTTCTCCTGCACCTTCGCGCAGGAGAGGACGGCGCAAAATGCGCTGTCAGCAGGTCATGGGAATAGGTATAAAACGATTTTCTGCCGCACCTTCATGGCAGCAACCTATATCGCTTAAAGTTCGTCTGGCTCGCCGATGTGGCCGTTGTTTTCCTGATAGGCTTTCAGGTAACGATCCAGAAATTGCAGATAGCTCTCCTTGTCCTCGGCGAGCGGCATGAGCACGGCAGTAATCCGGCGGCGCGTTTCGTTTTCCTCCCACTCGGACAGGGTGAGGGTGTCGGGGGCGTCCGCCAAAATCCAAACGTAGCCTATTTTCTTCGAGTAAACAATATCAAAATAACTCTGCTGGTCGATGTATTCCTCAAACGCCTTGAGGATCGCGTCCAGCTTTTTTCTTATCTCAACGGTATAAATCATAGTGCCACAACCTTTCTTGTATGATAGAAAACTGATCCATTGGCAGCGAAGCAGTTTGGCCGTCAAAACGTCAATGTAGGGATTATATTCCCTTAGCAAAAAAGATTATAACCCTCATACTGAATGTTGCCAAACAGGGGGGCTTCGATGATAGTGTTCGACAAATTATGGACAGTTATGCAGGAGCAGGGCGTGTCTACTTACCAGCTCAGAGAGAAGTGCGGCATCGACAGCAAGACCATCCGGCGGCTGCGGGCCAATGAAAATATGGAAACGAAAACGCTGAATAAATTGTGCGCCGTGCTGCACTGTGAATTGCAGGACATCGCGGAGTATATTCCCGATGAAGAAGAACAAAAAAATTAGTGCCGTCCCGATGGAAAGGGGCGGCACTTTTGCGTCACCGTTCGGGCTTTACCGGTTCTTTTTCCTGCGCCTGCTCCGGCGGTTCCAAACCTAAAATCCGATCCACGTTTTGGAGCGCGGTCTAATTGATAGGTAATCATATTCTGCTGCTATGTTCCAGTATTATTTTTTCAGCTCCAGACCGCCCGCGCGGACTTGCAATTCTGGCGCGTAAAGCGGACTTGGTATAATCCTCACCCAGCCGGTTTAACTGTGTGGGGATGCTCCCGTCCGGGTAGGAGGAAACCTGTATTTTTAACGTCCACAGCCTTGTAGCCCACAGTGCGCATTTTTGTAAGCAGTTTCAGTATGACACTCCGGCAGTCCTTGGTCAAGAATTTTTAATAGTTGCTTCTTTTGGCTGGCGTCCTCGTTGTAAATAAGCATCACCCGCTGGGGCAGGAAGCAGCCCATTGCCAACTCGCCCCCGATGATCCGGGAAAACCGTTCCAGCGAATTGCCTACCTGTGCCGGTCGCGGCGGCCTGCCCGGTTCCACCACCAGAATGTTGATTTCATGTTCCATGCAAAAATCCTTGTTGGTTTGATGTATGTTTAAGCGCTGGGCGGCTTAACCGTTCAGCAGCCCATGCGCCATGTCGTGGCTGACGAGAGAGGTGTAATACTGGCTCATGGTGGCCGGCGCGTTAAACAGCGCCGCCAGCGTGTATGCTTTGATGTTGCCGATTTTGGTGGTGTTGTGGCGCAGGCTGTCCATGACGTAGGAGATATGCTCCGAATTGAGCTTCAAAAGCCGGCTCCTGACCGCCTCCGTGGGAAAGTCCTGCCCGCAGATGCGGGTATACTCCCTCTTGGAGCAGCAAGCCTCCACCATCAGTTCTACATAGCCGTCCAGCAGCTTCTTGTCGTAGGGATATTGCTGCAAAAGAATGTCATACTCGATATTGTCCATGATCAGTTCCCGATAGCTTTCCATCACATCCAATCCCATCCCGCGCAAAGCGCGCTTACCGGCAGGGGAAGAATCCGCCGAGGGGGCAGGGGGTAAGATGGATGGATCAGTATCGCTTAATTCAGTTTTATTTATCTCAGTATTATTAGGGGCGGAAATTCCGCACTCTTGACCGCTGGATTTCAGAAGTGCAGACTGCGGTTTTTCAGCAGTCTTGACTGCGGCACCGGGGAGCGGTCTTGACTGCTGGTTTTCCGCAGTCTGAACGGCTGCGGCGGGTTCCGGCTCCAGAATGAAGTTCTTGACATAAATCCGGGCGGGGCGTCCTTGGCCCTGCTTTTTCCGCTCCATCAGGCCGATGCTTTCCAATTCGCGGAACAGCTTTGTCGCCTTGTCCTTGCCGCAGTTCAGCGTGGTCATGGCTTCCTCCGGCGTGAAGTAGAGGAACATGCGCCCGTTGTCGTCCAGCCAACCGTTGCGGACGGACAGCCCCATGCGGTCAAGCAGCAGGCCGTACAGTACCTTTGCTTCCAGCGATACACTCTTGTAGCGGCGGTCGGTCAAAAGGATTTTGGGGATACGGTAGGATCAATCGCTGCTATATACCACACCGTTTCATCTTGTCCAAAAGAATTTATCCTGATTATTTTGCTGCTCTCTTTTAAATTATTCCCATAAAAGTCCAGATAGCTCTGTAAAACCGGATACTGCTTTTTCAGTTTTTCAATCACTTTTGGATTCTTGCTTACCGACTCATATTCATAATACTGGAACCGTTCAAAAGAGCGGTCATACAAACGCTGTAATTCATCGCAGAACTCCACATTGGATAACACCGCACACTCCTTAGCCTGATAATCGTAACCAGTATGAAAGTACGATTCAAATTCCGTATTTTCTATACATTTATATTCCATTGCATCTTCGTCACAGGAATTTAATAAGTCAATCAGCAACAGGATTGCCGCATATTCTTGCTTTTGAAATACTGAAAGGTCCAGGTACCGGAAACGGCTAAATTCTAAATCTACATACCAGCCATTCACGCCAAAGATTTCAACCGGTTCTGAAGATATAAAGTATTGCTTCTTCCACTCTTCAATTTTTTGAAAAAGCAGGCTCCATTTATCGGAATTGCTTTGCCTGGCAATCTTTACTCTGTCTGAAATAAAATTCAACAGGTAATGACCTAAATTGTTGACAAAAAAATATTCTTTCTCATTCTGCTCCATATAATCCTCGCTTTACCTTCCAAAATGACTCCTCAATTACAGTTTAAACTTTGCTGTGGTTTTCCTACCATAACATAAAAATGTCATCAGAAAGTCGTAGCCAAAACAGCACCTGTTTCCTGCTGGATCAGGTGCCGTTTCTGTGTCACAAAACCAATCAGCCTAAGCCTTTTCCCTCTTCAAACGGCGTGATTGACTTTACTGCGCTCTTTTCAGTCATATCTTCAAAATATCTTACTTTCCCAGCCAGTGAATCCACTCCAATCAAGAGGGCGCGTCCTTCCTTATGCTGGATTACCACTGCTATGGTATCGGATGAAGCTGCTGCACTGCCGAGAACCTTTAAGCTGTCTTTTGCTGCCAGCTGATGGGATATCACGAATTGTCTTGCTGTCTCTTCTGCGGACTGTGCAGTAATCGGCATTTCACTTTTTTCCCAATCCACATAACTTAAATGGATTCCTTTCACCTCTCCCTCCGCATGAAAGGATACATCATACATCGGTTTTGTCTCGATATTTTCCATATCAATCACAGTGTCTGCCGAGATTTCACCAAAGTTAAGCTCCTCCGGAAGGAATGTAACGACAGTCTGCTGCTCTGCCTCGTATTCCGGCATTGCGTCCATATACTGTACACTGACAGAATATCCTGTTGTATCCGTCATATGAACCCCAAAATAATTCTCCAGGGCATCTTTTGCCAGTTCAACAAACGCAGCATCTGATTGAGGTTTTCCGGTCTCTTTTGTACTTTCCGAAGTTTTCAGCATATCCCCGCCGGCAGTAGCTGCCTCTGGCTGCCTTCCTGCTTCATTTGCATATGCGCTTCCACAACCTGACAGGCTAAGTATAAGCGCTCCCGCACATAAGATTCCTGTGACTTTTTTCATGTCTTTTTTGTTTCCCATTCCGATCTCCTCATTCTTACTATATTTACCAGGTGACTGGTATGGACTTATCTTAGCCGGGAGTTGTATCATGATTGTAACATCGGAAAAATGATTGTAAATTTCGTTCCCACCTCCACTTTGCTTACAAGTTCCAGTCTGGCATGATGAATCTTTACAATATCCGAACAGATGGAAAGCCCCAGCCCTACTCCGTCATTTTTTCTGCTTCTAACCTTATCTACCATGTAAAAAGTTTCAAACACTTTGTTCTGTTCTTCCTCCGGGATTCCCTCTCCTTCATCCTCAATCTCTATCATCGCCTCCCCTGCCTCTCTCCGTATAGAAATCCTTATGGTATCCCCCATTTTTGACGCTTTCCTTGCATTATCCGTCAGATTCCCGAGGAGGTTTAACAGCAGTTCTCTCTCTGCCCGTATCATAACCGGCTCCTCCGGAACCTGTACGACTAGTTTCATCTGTGCCTTTTTAACTGATGGCTGCAGAATCGTTTCCGCCTCCATCACCACCTCCCGCAAATCGCAGGGAATCAGCTCAAAGCTGTGATGTTCTAAAAATACGAGCTGAAGCATTAGTTCGGACAATTTTTCAATCCGTTTTCCCTGTTTAAAAATACGTCCCCCCAGTTCCTGCGATGTGTCCTGATCGAGGTCTGCGGAGCGCAGCAAATCCGCATATCCTACCACCGCTGTCAGGGGAGTGCGAAGCTCATGTGAAAAATTATCAATAAAACGCCGCTGTTCTTCTGTTGTCTTTTCTAATGCGGATACTTTGTCTTCGACAGCCTGAGCCATCTCATTATAACGTGCCGCCAATTCACTGATTTCATCGTTTCCCCGCACTTCAACAAGCTCCGTATAATTACCACTGCCGATTTTCCTGATTGATTCGGTCAGAAGGCGTACAGATTTTGTCAAATGTCTGGATATCCCATACATTCCCGCAGCCAACACGGCGGCTGTTACAAAAAAGAGGCCAAAAAAGTACCGGTACTGCCGGCCGCGATTCTCCACAAAGTCTGTAATATCCATAAAACAGGTAGCTTCATATGTCTGATACGGCAGCGTAAACAGACTGGAAAGGCGCAGAAAGTGTTTCTCTCCATATTGCAGCTTCTTATACTGCGGAGTATAGGTCACTTCTCCAAGCGGCATAACCGGCAGTTCCAACTCCAGACTAGAATATACCTCCTGCGTATTTTCACCGGCCTCTGTAATCAGATAATACACACCCCGGATTCTGGGCCGGTTTTCCATATATTCCCGGATATATTCATTTGTCTTTCCAATCCCCCGCCTCGAATCGCGGACGCTGCTGGTATAAATATACCAGTTTAACCCCTCCGTGATACTTTTTTGTTCTTCTGAGAGCTGGTTTAGGTTCAGTTCAAATACCTGCCGCGTATTCTGTTCAATCAGCAGAACACCGGTCCCAAGAAATATCAGAAGGAAGAAGGAAAGCGGCCACAGACAGAATCTCTGCCATAATTTCACATTTCTGACACCTCCAGCCTGGTCCTTGCCATTATGAAAATCACAGGAGTATCGTAGTTTTTGATATATTCCATCAGTTCATAACCATCTGCCCCCGGCAGCATAATATCGAGGAGAATTAAATCATACCGCTTCGTCTCCAAAAGCCCGGCAGCCTCAGCGCCATCATAAACACATTCACACTGGTACCCCGTTCTGGTAAGCCCGGCCGATA
>OCAS01000724.1_pt1 | contig 23166 bp, 17 predicted proteins | sample 1550751 | NCBI WGS metagenome assembly OCAS01 (sample SAMEA2580301, study PRJEB22360) | human gut metagenome | biome: human gut; feature: human-associated habitat; material: faeces | place: Denmark | collected 2008/2010
CACATTGCTGCAGCCTGTATTCCCGCGATTGCGCCATCAGCAACTGCTGTAGCTACCTGTCTTACCTTTTTTACACAGATATCCCCGGCAGCAAATACTCCGGGAATTTCTGTCTGCATACATTGATCCACTGGAATATATCCGTTATCTAACCTTAATTCCGTGTATATCTGAGTGTTCGGGACAATGCCTGCATATACAAATACCCCGCACCCTGCATCTTTCACCATCTGTATGTTTCCCGTTTTGTTGTCCGTAAATTCAAGTTCCTCAGCTCTTTCGTTGCCGTATACTGCTGTGAGGCTTGAATGGGGCATGATTTCAATATTATGGTGTTCAGCAGCCTTATCTTTGAATTCCTGTATGCAGACAAGTTCATCTTCCACACATACAATTGTTACCCTCCCTGCAATTCCAGCCAGGTAAATGGCTTCCTTTACTGCGCCGTCTGCCCCACCGATGATATAGATATTCTTACCCTTATAATCAAGACCGTCTTTTGGCGCATTTAATCTGATGCCTTTCAGACTTTCACCTGGAATTCCTAACATACGGGCAGAACCGCCATTTGCGAGAATTACTGTTTTACATTCATAACATTCTTTATCAGTGTTGACCTTCTTAATTTTACCTATGAGCTTTGTCTCTGTCACAGTTTCATAACGAATCTCCACACCGGCACTAAGTATCTGCTCTTTCATCCGCTTAGCAAATGTCCTGCCAGATTCTTCTTTCATGATTGCCGTATAATGTGTAACGGTTGAGACAGTTCCAATCAAGCCGCCTACCTGACCTTTTTCCAACATCAGAATCCTTTTGCCTCTGCTTTTTCCATAAATAGCCGCACTGATACCGGCTGGTCCCGCTCCGATAATAATTATATCATACATTTGAATGCCCTCCTGCTGCTTATATGAAAAGATTGATAACATATTCAATATAATCACATTTTTACCCTTTACGAACATTATATTCAAAATCTTTTCAGCGCAAGTTCCATATCCGGACATAGTCTGAATCTTCCAGCCAGGGCCTGTTTGAAAATACATCCCCCTTAATCCCGGATCAGACCAGTCTGTTCCCCTGTATGAATCAGCGTCAGCTTATGCATGGCCCTTGTACATGCGATATAGAGCAGACAGCGGTCAAAATCCGTACAGTATGTCCTGTTATCGGCATCCCAAACCACAACCTCGTCAAACTCCAGTCCCTTAGCCATCTGAATGGAGGTGACGGAAACCCCGTTCCGAAAGCGGGAGCTTTCAGGGGTAATCAGGTTTACGCTCTGTTCCGTCTTAAGGATTCCATACAGCTCTTTTGCCATATGATTTGTCTTTGTAATGATTCCAAGGGCCGCATTCCCGCCGGACAGGAACCGGTCAATGGCCTGCTTTACATTCTGGTACTGCTCCTCCTTGTTTTTGCAGGAAATGAGTGCAACCTCTTCTCCATGCCGCTTTACCGGTTCCAAAGAGACCACATTCTGGACACGCTTTGCAAAGGTGATGATCTCATAGGTGGACCGGTAGCTTTTATTCAGTTCTACAAACTCTGATTTCGGATAGGCCTTCCTTAAATCATCCAGGGTGTAACGATGGTTTGGGTTTAAGAACTGACCGAAATCACCCAGGATTGTTTTCGGGCATGGGAACATCCGGTTCAGCACCGCGTACTGCACCGGCGTATAATCCTGCATCTCATCAACTACCAGATGCTTTGTAATACCGCTCTTTTTGAGCCCTTCAAAAGCCCCATGGAGGTACAGGAAGGGGTATACGTCCGCCCACTCCAGGGTTTTCCTTGCAGGCATGGCAAACAGCTCCGGCCTGCCCAGCCATTTGTAGAATTCCTTATAGAGGGCAAGGGTGTTCTTAATCTTTAACATGGAATTCAGGCTTTTTAAAATCACCCTTGGCCGCGGCAGGTCATGCTCCATGATGTTATCCGTCCCAAACCGGTCGTGGATGTCCTCAGCAACCATAATAAGACGCTGCTTTACCGGATATTGTCCGTAGGCGCCAAACCTGGCCCGCACCCATTCCCGGTCCACATGAAAAGGGCCAAAGCTGTAGCCGGCCGGCTCAAAAATCAGTTCCGGAAGCTGTCTTATGTACCCGTCCATCATGGATACAAAGTCAGGGGTGGATTTGAAACGTGTTCTCTGGACCCATGCTTCGTCTTTGTCCTCCAGCGGGTCCTTATCCGTCTCAAAGCTGATTATACCATCCAGCTGGATATCCGCAAGTTCATCAACCCCCATCTCATAAATCGGTTCCTCGCCCAGTTCCGGGATGACATTCGAAATATAATCCCCAAATACTTTATTGGGAGACAGGATCGTTATGTTCCTGGCGCTCAGCCGGTTTTTATACCGGTAAAGCAGAAACGCAATCCGATGCAGGGCAATGGACGTCTTTCCGGACCCGGCCACCCCCTGTATGATCAGTGTCTCCGCCTTATCATTCCGGATTATCTGGTTCTGTTCCTTCTGTATGGTGGAAATAATGGATTTCATCTTCTCATCCGAGGTGTGGCTTAGCTCTTTTTGAAGGATATCGTCCTGGATGTTGGCCGAACTCTCCAGGGCATATTCCATGACGCCATCCTTAATCTTAAACTGCCGCTTTTTTGTCAGCATCCCTTCCACCCGCCCGGATGGCGCATCGTAGGCAGCCGGTCCCACTTCATAGTCATAAAACATGCTGGAAACCGGAGCCCGCCAGTCAAAAATCAAAAGTTCATTCTCATATTTAAAGGTAAACCTGCCAATATAGAATTTGCTGCTTTCTGTCTTACCCGTCCGGCAGAAATCAATCCGGGCAAAATAAGGGGATTCTTTCAGCTTTGCAAGCTGGTTTTGGACCTCTGCGGAAAAAGCGCCGGTCCGGTCCGTCTGCCTTAAAAGCAGTTCATTCTGGAACATTTCATGGGGGTCGATTTCTCCCCGGTAGTCCACCATATATTTCTTGGCATCCCGGTACTCCTGATCCAGCTTTCTTACATTTTCCTCCGCCTTCTTTAGCGCCTCCTCCAGCTTTTCATTCATCTGTATCAGATGGGCGGCCTCATCTGGAAATGGATTCCTGTCCGTACTCATGCTTCTGTCCCCTCCTTAAGCGGGCCGGTTCCCATGGATGAGGCTTCCCGGTTCCTGTCCCTGCCTTCTGTTAAAATGAATTTCTGTGTGGGGTATCCGTATTCCACTAAAAGCTCTGCCTCCGCAAAACCCAGGCCCTTTATCACGTCCCGGTGCCCTGTATCCGCCTTATCACCATCCCGGTATGTGGTAATGCTGATTTCCCGGTCCTTAATCAGTTCGCCCATCACCTTGTCAAGAAATGCTTTGGGAATTCCCTTTTTCCTGTATAATGGATGGGTCCCCATGAAATCAATGCTGCCGTTTTTACCGGAAAACAGCATGATGCCGACAGCTGTTTTGCCATCCTTCAGGATTAAGGCCTGTTTCGCTTCAATCTTCTGCTTCAGCACCTCACTGTATTCCTCCTCATTGAGATATGGGAATCCGTCAACCACCAGCCGGACCAGTTCCATCCAGCATGGGATATCCTCCTTTGATGCAAAGGTTATGTTCCATGGTATTTCTTCCTTTTTATTCAGCATGTCGTAGCTCCCTTCCAATACAAACTTCAGCTGCAGCGGATAGAACTTCTCATTCTCCCTGTACTTATTCGGCGGCATTTTATACATTTCAGTAAAAATACTGGTAAATGCCTGCTGGCTTTTGTAGCCGGCCATAAGGGCAATGTCAATAATCGGCCGGTCGGAAAAGACAAGCAGCTTTGCTGCTTCTGTAAGCTGCCTCCGTTTGATATAATCATGAATTGTAAGGCCTGTGGTATCGGCGAAAACCCGGTGCAGATGATATTTGGAGTAATGGATCTGTTTTGCCACTTCCCCTAAATCCAGCTTTTTGGTCAGGTTTTCCTCGATAAAATTGACTGCCATGGATACTTTCTCAATTCGGTCCATGCTGCCACCTCCTTTCTCAGGTAGATATTATAAACCATATAAAGGATTCTGTTTTAAGGAATCTTGCTCATTTTCATGGAACTGATTGGAAACAGGTCATCGAAGTAGTAACTGAATGATATCTTCTATATCCTTATCTGAAAGCACTCTTTCAATGGCACAGCCTATCACTAGAACAACGGGCAGATTGAGCAGGAACCTGCAGATGGAAAACTTCCACCCCAATGCGGAGGTTTCAAACAGCAACAGCGGAATCCGGATGCTGACACTGGAGCATAAAAAAATCAGTACGTTGGAAATCCTGCCGCCCTTTTTTATGAGCAGGCCTGCGATTGGCAGCAATGCATAAATCGGCACGGCGGTCAGCATGCCCATGAACAGTGAAAGGACCTTGCCCGTTAAGCCGGACTTCTCTCCTATGATTTTTATCATCTTCTCTTTTTCAACCCACACGTCCATCAGTCCCACACACAGGAACACCGGAATCAGGTTCCACAAAAACTGCATAAGCCCTGCGCCCGCATAAGACATCACTGCGCCGTAGTCCTCCGGCAAGGACAGGATTACGGCCATACAGGCAGCCCCCATGATGATCCAGGCTCTTATTTTTTTCATAACATTACCCCCAGAAGATACGAAGTGGCGAATGCCGCCAGGAAGAACAGGATGTTTCGGAGAACCGCTGCCTTGACTCCCAGGTATTTGATTTCCAAAGGGATTGTAATGAATCCCACGGTTGTCAGGGTTGAGATGAATATGGCCATCTGAGCCGTGCCAGCCCCGTTTCTCAGCAGTTCGGACACCATTGGGAATACGGCCAGAACCGGTACAAGAGCGGCCGTACCGGCCAAGGCAGCGGTTATCATTCCCCGAAGGCCGGACTCTGCCCCCAGGATCTGCCTGATGGTATCCGGCTTCAGATAGATAAGGGCCGTGCCGGTAACCAGCATGATGGTCAGGAAATAAGGCAGTACCCCAAGCATCATCCAAATGCCCTTTTGTATTCCCCTTTTTGTTTTATCCCGGTCTTTGTAAACAGATACAATCAGCAATAAAATCGCCAGTGCATAAAGAAACATGGTAAAAACGCGATTCATAGGCTCCCTCCCCGGATTCCTGCCCACAGGATCATTTTTAAATCCTCCTTTTCAGCTTGCTTCTATTGGCCTATTATATTACAATCAGTCTGGGAGGTAAGTTGCGCAGGCAACCAAATAGCGATGAAATCAATGATACAAGATTTGATACAGACAAATTTATTTGCCGGTATTTCAGAAAGGGACGCAGCCCATCTCATGTCCTGTCTGAATGCCCGGACCATGGAATATAAATCAGATACCGTGGTCATTGAGGAGGGAAACAAGGTCCGGATGTTTGGCGTCCTTCTGTCCGGATGGGGCAGGTCCTACAAGACAGACCTGCAGGGAAATGTCATCACCATCACGCTCCTTAGGAAAGGCAGTGAAATCGGCGTTCTTCTGGCCTCACGCCAGGAACAGATAAGCCCTGTATCCGTTGCCGTGGAAAAAGGAAGCCGGGCTTTGTTTATTTCCTATGATTCCCTGATTGGCAGCTGCAGCAGAAACTGCCCGTGCCACAGGCAGCTGATCCGTAACTATATAGGGATTGTTGCTGAAAAGGGCCTGGTCCTGCATGAGCGGCTGGACTGTCTGCTCCGGCCTTCTGCGCGCAGTAAGATCCTTGCCTATCTAAAAAAGTTTCCGCCCTTATCTGATGATGGGACATTTACGGTCCCACTTGACAGGAATGCCATGGCCGAATACTTAAACATGGACCGGAGCGCCCTGTCCAGGGAACTGTCAAATATGAAAAAGGACGGAATCATAGACTTTCACAAATCCAGATTCCGCCTGTATTAAGCCGGAATTTCACGGCTTTTCCCGGGGCTGCATCACGAAAAATAAGGCTCCTGCCCCAAGGCTCCCCCTTCCCTTGCCTGTCAGACAGGGTAGTATGTTTCCGGAATCCGGATATTCGCCACATGATGCAGCTTATATTTTTCCGCCATATGTTTCTTTGTACAAACCAAAATGTGACGGTAACAATCTGCAATCCTGTCAGCAAAGGATTTTGCATCACCGTCCCTTAATTGACGGAGCGCCAGGATTACCTGCCTGTTCAGATGCGAAAGTGTATGTCTCCTGGTCATATAATAAGCAAAATGATGTCCCCATTCAAGAAGGTGATTGGTTTCCGATAATATGACATATAAAGGTTTTAAAGTTGTATGGTTCATGATGGCCTCTAACATGCCTGATAAATAAATGGCGTCTGAAGAAGAAAATCCCTTTGCCAGCCCATCCAATTCTTCTCTGGTAAACTCAGGAGCAGCTGCCAGCGCCGCCGGGCGGATAATTAATATCATCAGCTGCAGGGCATGAAGGTAACGCAATGCTTTTTCTACATATCCGGAATTCAGGGCCAGCTGATGAAGTTTCGTGACATCGGGTTCTGTGACAATCGTGCCTTTGCCGTTTAATGTTTTTACGAAACCTCTTTGTTCGAGTTCTGACAATGCCCTTCTGACGGTTGATAAAGAGACATCATACCGGACCGCCAGCTGCTTTTCATATGGAAGATACGTCCCGGCAGAATATTCCCCAAGACCAATTTTCAGATTCATGTCATCAACAATTTTTGAGTAATGGTAATCCTGACCCCGCATAGGGTTCCATGAAAACGGGATACCGGTCTGCGCAGGACAATCCGGTGTTGTATCTGACAGATAATTTAATGTACGTTCAATGGAATCCGCAAGTTCCTGATACAGATCTGATAACTGGCTGTACTTTGTAAGCGGATCACCGCCCTTTAATATATCCATGATAACCCCGGTCACGGATTCAGACCCCTCTATAAAATGACTCGCGAAGTAGGGGCAGTCCTCAGTAAAAAATGCAAGCTTATTGTAAAGGCCAAACGTGGAATAAAGTTCACCGAATAAGGAATTGCCGCCTATCCTTAAAATATCATAGCCTAATTTAGACGGAGGGCGCCATCCGCCGGCGCGGTTTCCCAAACGCAATACTTTCATAGCCTGTTTATAGTGAGGCATTATCTCCACATCACATCCCTGCAGGGAAAAAACCAGAAGGGAAGGCAGTATCAGTGCAAACGTCCGATATACCTGTAAAATACCTTCCCTTTGTTTTAAAATGTCGGCAACAGCACCGGATGGATCGGAAGCGTCTTTTCTTATGGCAACGGTTGGCGCAAGGCGGGGCCGGATATGAACCAGGCCTTCCTCCCGCAGTGCGTCAAAGACACGGTTAACCGTGTACCTGCTTACATGGAATTGATCGCACAACATCCTTGAAGATGGCAGGGCATGTCCGGGAGGTATCTGTCCCTCCAGGATACACTGCTTTATTTCATTATATACAAATGTAAATTTTGTTTCTTGTGGTTTCATGACTCATCTCCTATCTGTCTGAATTATATCATGATGGCCCACTTTTGTCAGCAGTAAAACCCGGTAACCTATTTGTACACCTTACCAATATGGCTGTTGCCAGTATGTATGGATAGCATTTATAATAAAACCGTGAAATTTTTTGGAAAGAGTTTGAGAATCATGGAAAAACAAAAAATCTTAATTGTGGACGATTCAGAAATGAACCGCGCCCTTCTGGCCGATATCCTGGAAGAACAGTATGATGTGGCTGAGGCTGAGAATGGTATGGAAGCAATTTCCATCCTCAGAAGGCAAAGAGCTGAATTTTCCCTTCTGCTTCTGGACATCATGATGCCTGAAATGGATGGGTTTGAAGTATTGGCCTGCATAAACAGATACCACTGGAATGACACCCTTGCTGTTATTATGATTTCTGCGGACGATTCCCCTGCCAATATAAAACGCGCCTACGACCTGGGGGCTTTTGACTATATCAGCCGTCCTTTTGATTCCACCATTGTGCAGCGCCGCATTTCTAATACCATGTTTTTATATGCACGGCAGCAGCGTCTTGAGAAAATCATCGCAGAACAATTTCACGAACAGGAAAAAAACAATAAGCTGATGATTTCAATCCTGTCCCATATTGTGGAATTCCGTAATGGAGAAAGCGGCTTACATATACTGCATGTTAATACGATTACAAAATATCTGCTAAAGCAGCTGGTCCGGTCCACGGATCAGTATCCTTTGTCCAAAGCCGATATTTCATTAATCAGTACTGCTTCCGCGCTGCATGATATTGGGAAAATCTCAATTTCAGATGCAATATTAAACAAACCCGGACGCCTTACGGCAGATGAGTTTGAAGTAATGAAGACCCACTCGGTGATTGGCGCTGATATGCTGTCAGACCTGCCCATTGAACAGCAGGAAGCCCCGCTTGTCAAGGTGGCTTCTGAAATCTGCCGGTGGCACCACGAACGGTATGACGGCAGTGGTTATCCGGATGGATTAAAGGGAGAACAGATTCCCATTGCCGCCCAGGTGGTTGCCCTGGCCGATGTATACGATGCCCTGACCAGTGAGCGGTGTTATAAGAAAGCTTATTCACATAAAGATGCTTTGAAAATGATTTTAGATGGACAATGTGGCGCATTTAATCCCACTCTCCTGTCATGCCTTCAGGAAATTGCGGATACGCTTGAAAATGAGCTTGTGGATACCCCTCATGCACAAGAGACTAAACAGAACCGGCATATAAGAAATAAAATAGACTACGATAGGTTGTTTTCCTATGAAAAATACACGCTGCTGTCCCGCAGGCAGAGGAACCTGCAGTTATTATACATTGATTCCCTGACCAGCGTCTACAACCGCCGTTATTATGACGAGCATTTTAAAGGCGCAGATGATATTCAGGCCATTGTTGTAATAGATGTGGATGATTTTAAGCATATCAATGATAATCATGGCCACGATGTGGGCGATATCGTATTGCAAGGCATTGCACAAACCGTTTTATCCTGTGTACGGAAAACAGATGCCGTGATCCGCTATGGCGGGGATGAATTTATAATTATCTTTTACAGCATACCTGCAGATATATTTGAGAAAAAACTTGAGAGGATCCGGCGCTCTGTTTATGATCTGATAATTGATGACCATCCTGGACTGCACATGTCAGTGAGCATCGGCGGTGCATACGGGACAGGAACCACAAAAGAACTGTTCAAAGCTGCAGACAATATGATGTATCAATCAAAAGTCACAAAAAACCAAGTGACCATATGTTTTCTTGACCAGAAAAAAGACAGCACGGACAACACCTGACAAGGAGGAACTATAAGGATGGATTTAAAAGATTATTATATGAAAACCGGCGGCAGTTTTGATGAGGTGCTTGGCAGACTGCGGCGTGAACAGACCGTCCGGAAATTTGTATATAAATTCCTGGACGATAAAAGCTTTCACTTGTTTGAGACGTCCATGGGTGATAAGGACTATGATGAAGCCCTCAGGGCAGTCCATACGCTCAAAGGAATCTGCCAAAATCTTTCTTTTGCCAGATTATTTGAAAGCAGCAGTCTGGTGACAAAAGCATTAAAAGAAAATGACTGGAATCAAGCGGTTGATATGATGCCGCGATTATCAAGGGACTACTATGAACTGATAAATGCCATTGAAGAACTCAAACGTTCTAAGGAGGAATGACGTCAATGGAAAACAGTAAAAAGAAAAATCCTACAACGCGCTTCCTGATAGGCAGTTTCATTGGGCTTTTAATCTTTAGTATCATCATGTTCAGCCTGCTTGGAATCTACATGGGCAGAAAAAGTAAAAATGCGGTTTACGAAATTGGGAAAATCTATATGTCCGGAATGAATGAACAGATGTCCAGGCATTTTGAAACTGTCATTAAATTGCGTTTTAATCAGGTCAGCGGCATTGTTTCCGTTGTCCCCACGGATACGGACGATAAAGATACGCTATATGAGGAACTGATTTACCGGGCGCAGGTCAGGGAATTTGACTATTTAGCACTTTGTTCTGCAGAGGGGGATTTCCAGACACTTTACGGACAATCAATACAGCCGCTTAACCCAAAACCGTTTGTAGAAGCATTAAGACAAGGGGAACAAAGAGTGGCTGTCGGCGTTGATTCTGCTGGAAATGAAGTGGTATTGTTTGGCGTTGACGCTGCTTACCCTATGCACAACGGCCAAAGGAGCACCGGCCTGATAGCAGCCGTTCCTCTGGAATATATCACGGATTTCCTCTCATTGGAGGATGAAGGACAGCTGATGTATTATCATATCATCCGGCCGGACGGCAGTTTTGTCATACAAAATCCCAACTCTGAATTGTGGTATTTCTTTGAACAGCTGCAAAACCAGCCTGACTCGGCAGCCAATGAATCATCTTCAGGAAATCCGGTCAAAGCACTGGGCGCAGCGCTAAAAAATCATCAGGAATATGCTGCAACATTGGATGTAAATGGTGAGGAACGGCAGGTTTATGGCATATCACTGCCCTATTCTGAGTGGTATCTGGTATCGGTAATGCCTTATAGTATTTTGGACCATGTCATAAACAACCTGGACAGCCAGCGTATGTTCATGACATTGCTGTCCTGTGCCTCGATTTTAATCATCCTGACCTTGATTTTCCTTCGGTATTTCTCCATAACCCGCTCCCAGGTCCATGAGTTGGAAAAGGCCCGGCAGGCAGCGCTTGAAGCAAACAAAGCCAAAAGTGAATTCCTGGCAAATATGAGCCATGATATCCGTACACCCATGAATGCGATTGTAGGCATGACCGCCATTGCCACTGCCCACATAGATGACCGGAAACAGGTACGGAACTGCCTTAGGAAAATCACATTGTCAAGCAAGCATCTATTAGGACTGATCAATGATGTCCTGGATATGTCTAAAATCGAAAGCGGTAAATTAACGTTAACAACAGAGCAGATTTCACTGAAGGAAGTTGTGGAAGGAATTGTTAACATCATGCAGCCGCAGGTTAAGACCAAGAAGCAGACCTTTGACATACATGTTGAAAATATCTTCACAGAAAATGTGTGGTGCGACGGCATACGCCTGAATCAGGTTTTGCTGAACCTCTTATCGAATGCAACAAAGTATACGCCGGAAGGAGGTTCAATACAATTATCCCTCTCTGAGGAAGCATCCCCCAAAGGGGAAGGCCATGTCCGAATCCACATCAAGGTCAAGGATAATGGAATTGGCATGTCGCCGGATTTCCTGAAAAGAATCTATGAATCCTACAGCCGTGCAGATGGAGCCAGGATACATAAAACCGAGGGCGCGGGTTTGGGAATGGCGATTACAAAGTACATTGTGGACGCAATGGAAGGAACCATTGATATACAAAGCGAACCTGATAAAGGTACGGAATTCCTTCTCATGTTTGATTTTGAAAAGGCTGCTGCCATGGAAATGGATATGGTTCTTCCCTCCTGGAACATGCTGGTGGTGGATGATGACGAATTATTATGTAAGACAGCCATGGAAGCCCTGAAATCCATTGGAATAAAAGCAGAATGGACATTAAGCGGGGAAAAGGCCATTGAACTGGTAAACCAACGCCACAAAAAGAGGGATGATTATCAGATCATCCTGTTGGATTGGAAACTGCCCGGCATGAATGGTATCCAGGTTGCAAAAGAAATCCGGCGTAATCTGGGTGATGATGTGCCAATCCTGCTGATTTCCGCCTACGACTGGAGTGAATTTGAAGCAGAGGCCCGTGAAGCAGGTATCAGCGGTTTTATCTCCAAGCCCCTTTTTAAATCCACGCTGTATCATGCTTTGCGTCAGTATATGGATTCTGAAACAGAACATGACCAGACATCGGACCAGGATATCAACCTGTCCGGACGCCGTATCCTGCTTGCCGAGGATAATGAGCTTAACTGGGAGGTGGCAAGGGAATTGCTGTCTGATCTGGGCGTGGAGCTGGATTGGGCTGAAGACGGCCGGATATGTGTGGACAAGTTCCAAACCTCACCACAGGGCTATTATGATATCATCCTTATGGACATACGGATGCCCCATATGACAGGATATGAGGCCACACAGGCAATCCGGGGACTGGATCACCCGGATGCCCTGTCTGTTCCGATTATAGCCATGAGCGCGGATGCTTTTTCTGACGACATACAGCATTGCCTGGATTGCGGTATGAATGCCCATATAGCAAAGCCCATTGATATCATGGAATTGACCCGCCTGTTAAAACGGTATTTCGTATGAACCCATGCCCCTAAACGGTATTTTGTATGAACCCATGCATGACACGCCCAGCGCCGTGCAGCTCTCCCACGCTTTGCGGAAGTCCTCCCTACGTCAACCCATCCATCATTCAAAACAACCGTTTCCCATCCGAAATATCAATGCCAAGCTCTTTCGCCGCACCGGTCTGTTTGTATGGGTTGACTTTTTCCACGATTCCGTCATGCCTGAAAAGGGAACCGGTATTTTTGAACCAGAAGGTCACGCCTGCTTTCACGCATTGCTCCCTGATATCCAGCACCCACCCATAATCGCACTCCCGCGCATCCCGTCCCGTTTCACCGCCAACCGTCACATGATCCACCCCATGAAGATAGGGGGCCAGATTGATTGCTTCCAAAAGCGGGGCACAGGCGATGAACCGCCGCTTCATGGGATAGGATAAAAACAGGGGAAGCCGGTAATCAGCCATTGCCTGGTTCTCCACCGTGCAGCCAATGTTCACATTGTCATCCCCCTCTCCCCAGTCAGCGGGAAGGGATACAGGGAACCGGTCAATCCTCTTGGTCAGGATCAGGAAATCAATGTCCGTCCGCTCCCGGATCATGGCCCAGACCTCTTTACGCCATTCATCTGATTCCGGCAGGAAGAAATCAGTGGCAAAGCAGGTGGCAAGGATTTTATTCCCTTTGATGTTGTATCCGCCTTTTTTATTTTTCCTTATGGGCCAGTCAAATTTATCTGTTTTCAGGATTGTATCCTGTCCATAGCGTTTTGCATAGGGACCATAAAAATAACAGTTTGTGCAGCCATCACTTATTTTGTAACAACCTGTCCACGGCTCCCAGTTCATTGGGCGTCCTCCATTACAATAACCTCTTACATATATGAAAACCAGCCTCCATCATGTGTTGGTATGTCATGATATCACAGACAGGGCGTATCTGTATTGTAAAAAAACGACATATGCCATAACCAGATGTCTGTTAAACGAACACTGTCTGCCCGGCTGGATGGCGGAAAATGCTCATGGGGTTAAAATCACTGGATTCCAACCTTCACCAGCTTCTGCTGCCTGAACCCCGCGTATTGCTCCGCAAGTTCCAGGAGCCCCTGCCTGTGATGGACCTCTTTCCACAATGTAATCTGGATTTCCATCCCCTTCCCCTTCTTTTTGCCTGTCCAGATGCCAACCACTTCTCCCCGGCACACCACTGCGCCCGGATTTGCTGAAAGCCTCCATATCTTCTTTTGAAGGCCTGGGTCCTGCTGCAGGATGGCCCGGTCCCGCTGGTCCAGGTATGGGTCATGGCCTCCCAAGAGAATCATTTCCCGCTCAAAGGATGGCGGTGCAAAAAGCCTTTCCCTGTCATCAGACAGGATGTACATCTTTTTCCCGGATGCCATGACCGGCTCCATTTCCCCTGAAACCAGGTTCCATAAACGCCTTCCCTGCTTGCCGGAACACCCCAGCCAGTTCACGAACCCATCCACGCCAGACGGTCCGTAGCAGTGCAGGTAATGCCGGACCAGATTCCCGGGCGCGCCTTCATCCGGCTTTAACAGCTGTCCTGTCCAATTCTTATAAGAGGTAAATGTGGGGCTGATTCCATCACGTTTCCCGAACACCACCAGCCCGCAGAAGGCACAGGGCCTTAAAAGAAAGGAGACAACCGCCCCTCCCACGGTCTGTCTGTCAGGACTTCCATACATGGACGGCTGGTTCCACAAGCCCCTTTTATCCGCGGGGATCATTGGCAGCATCCAATCAGCCAGGGTCTGGTCCAGCGTGGCTTTGCTGACAATAACCCTGTGATCAAGGCAGGGCATGACCTGTCTGAGCAATTCCAGCAAAGGCTGGAAATCCATCTTGAGAAAGTCCAGGGCACCCGTAATCCCACGGGTATATATCCATGGTTCGTCTCCTTCAGGCACCAGGGCAGACAAAAAGACAGGGCTTTGTGGAAACCGGGAACAGGGCGGGCACGCCACGCAGGCTCCATGCCTGCACCAGTGTCTTATCCTCATACAGCCAACGTTCCATGTCCGCCAGGCTGCTGTCCGGCGCGCGGTTAAACATGGCTGTTTCCCATGCGCCAGGCGGGGTGTTAAGCATCCCGCACGCACCGGCAAGCCTTTCCATGTCATCCTTTGGGTATACCGCGTCAAGGTGGTGGGAATGCAGCCTGAAACTCCTGATCTGTTCAATGCCCGGCCCTGTCATATGGATACTCCTCTCCGTCGTGTTTTTAAGCGCTCCGATACCAACGTAATATGGTCCATTATATCGGATACGCAAAAGAAAGGCAAGGGCGCCCAAGCTTGACAACTTAGAAAAATATTGCTATAGTATGCATGTAACAATTCTGTAACATTTACAGGAAAACAGGAATTCATTCTATGGATACAGGGGGTTTTAAGAAACAAATGCATAAACATACTGACTGGAAATGGACATCCCTTGCCATGGCTGCCATCATAACCGCGCTGGGAATTTCCTTACCAGGAGCCCACACCCAGGGGACTTCCCCGCAGACTTTCCCGCAGGTGCCCATACAGGGAATTCGCACACCCGGAATCACTGCCCAAGGGTCCGGCATTTCCCCTGCCGTGACCGATGCAGCGGTTCCCAAAGCATCCATCCGCACAAAGCAGGTGCCTGTCACCCATGCTCCGGCTGCATCCGAATATGACAATATGGTTGTGGCCAATGTTACCAATGTCCTGAACCTGCGGGCAAAACCGTCCCTGGAAGGCAAGATTATCGGCAAATGCTACCGAGGGGCAGGCGGCACCGTGCTGGAGAAAAAAGACGGTTGGACCAAAATCCGCTCCGGCGGCCTGGAGGGCTGGCTGAACAATGACTACCTGGTATTTGGGCAGGATATCAAACCCCTTGCCAAGGAACTGGGTCTGTTTACAGCCAAGGTCACCACACAGACGCTGAATGTCCGTGAGGAACCCACCACTGAATCCACCATCATCGGTCTGGCTGCCGGGGATGATTATTATCCGGTTCTGGAAGAAAAAGATGGCTGGGCCAAAATCCAGCTGGCCTCGGATACCAGCGGATATGTCTCCACGGACTACACCAAGATCAGTGTTACTCCGGGCAAGGCGGTGAGCATTGAGGCTGAGCTGGCAGCGCTAAAGGAATCGGAAAAGGAAAAAACCAAGAAAAAATCAGAAGAAAAACCCAAATACGTCATAAATGCAACTGAGGACGAGATTTACCTGATGGCCTCCTGCGTCATGATGGAAGCCGGCGGCTATTCCTATGACGGCCAGCTGGCAGTTGCCAGCACCATTGTGAACCGGGTGAAATCCGGCCGCTGGGGCAGTTCCATAACCGATGTCATCTACGCCCAGGGACAGTTCCCAGGCGCGTCCTCGGGACTGTTAGACAAGTATCTGACCAAGGGGCCGTCCTCCAGCGCCCTAAAGGCAACCAGGGCAGCCCTTGAAGGAACCAATCATATTGGCGATTACCTCTTCTTTAATTCCACCAAGAACGCTGATTACGCAAGCTATTCCGACTATACCGTGGTGGATGGGAACTGCTTTTACAAGAAGTAGCATGTCCCTTGCCAGCCATACATAGAAAGAACAGGCAGCCTGCCTCCTAAACGGAGGTATGGCTGCCTGTTTTCCATATATCTGATTCTGTGGATATTATAACTGAGGACCAGCGGGAACCAATGCCTTGCCGGCTTCATTGCCCTCGTATTTTGCAAAGTTCTTAATGAAGCGCTGAGCCAGGTCCTTAGCCTTGGTATCCCACTCAGATGCATCGCTGTATGTATCGCGTGGGTCAAGGATTGCCGGGTCTACGCCTGGAAGCTCGGTGGGAACTTCAAAGTTAAAGTATGGAATCTGCTTTGTCGGCGCTGTTGCAATGGAGCCGTCCAGGATAGCGTCAATGATGCCGCGGGTATCGCGGATGGAGATACGCTTTCCGGTGCCGTTCCAGCCTGTGTTCACAAGGTATGCCTTTGCACCGCTCTTCTCCATTCTCTTAACAAGCTCTTCCGCATACTTGGTAGGATGCAGTTCCAGGAATGCCTGTCCGAAACAAGCGGAGAATGTTGGTGTGGGCTCTGTGATACCGCGCTCTGTACCGGCAAGCTTTGCAGTGAATCCGGACAGGAAATAATACTGTGTCTGCTCCGGTGTCAGGATGGAAACTGGAGGCAGTACGCCAAATGCGTCTGCTGACAGGAAGATGACATCCTTTGCAGCAGGAGCAGTGGAAACAGGGCGTACAATCTTCTCAATATGGTCAATCGGATAAGATACACGGGTATTCTCCGTCACGCTCTTATCATCAAAATCAATCTTGCCGTCCGCGTCAAGGGTAACGTTCTCTAACAGGGCGTTGCGCTTGATGGCATTGTAGATATCCGGCTCGGATTCTTTATCAAGGTTGATGACCTTGGCATAACAGCCGCCTTCAAAGTTAAATACGCCGTTGTCATCCCAGCCATGCTCGTCATCACCGATAAGAAGACGCTTGGGATCTGTTGAAAGGGTGGTCTTGCCTGTTCCGGAAAGTCCGAAGAAAATAGCGGTATTCTCGCCGTTCATATCCGTGTTGGCAGAACAGTGCATGGAAGCAATGCCCTTTAACGGCAGGAAGTAGTTCATCATGGAGAACATACCCTTCTTCATCTCGCCGCCATACCATGTGTTGACAATAACCTGCTCACGTGTGGTGATGTTGAACATGGCAGCTGTCTCTGAATTCAGGCCCAGCTCTTTGTAATTCTCAACCTTTGCCTTGGAAGCATTATAAACAATGAAATCTGGCTTAAAGACCTCCAGCTCCTCAGCAGTGGGCTGGATGAACATGTTCTTTACAAAATGAGCCTGCCATGCAACCTCAACGATGAAACGGATGGCCATACGGGTGTCTTTGTTTGCACCGCAGAACGCGTCAACAACAAACAGCCTTTTATTGGAGAGTTCTTCCAGGGCAATCTTCTTTACCGTATCCCATGCTTCCTGGCTGGCCGGATGGTTATCATTCTTATATTCATCGGATGTCCACCATACGGTGTCTTTGGAGTTCTCATCCATGACAATGAACTTGTCCTTAGGTGAACGTCCTGTATAAATACCGGTCATGACATTGACTGCGCCAAGCTCACTTACCTGGCCCTTTTCATAGCCCTCCAATTCAGGTTTGGTTTCTTCCTCAAACAGCATTTCAAAAGAAGGATTGTAAACAATTTCTTTTGTTCCGGTAATTCCATACTGACTTAAATCAACATTTGCCATCTTTCATTATCCTCTCTTTCATTTTTATCGAAATCCTTCTTATTATCTCATTTTGTTAATTAAAAGTCAATATTTAAACTGGCAAAATATGAGATAATGTTCGGATATTTATACAATCCCCTTCAATGTCTGGCTGAGGGCTGTTTTTAATATTTCCATATCAATGGGTTTTGCCACATGCGCATCCATGCCGGCGTCCAGGGCGTCCTGCACATCCTCGGCAAACGCATTGGCTGTCATGGCGATGATGGGTATGCGCCCCGCGTCCTCCCGCTTCATGCCGCGGATGGCCCTGGCCGCCTCATACCCGTTCATCTCCGGCATGCGGATATCCATAAGGACAGCGTCATAGGTGCCGGGAGCAGCGTCCCTGTACATCTTAAGCGCCATGGCCCCGTCATCCGCCACGTCCGACATTGCCCCCGCATCTTAAGCAGTTCACAGAGTATCTCTGCATTGATGTCATTGTCTTCCGCAATCAGGAACCTGCGGCCTGCAAACACCTGATCCGCTGCATTGCCCCCATGTCCCGGGTCCGGATGTCCTGTCTCCCCGTCACCGCAATCCGCATACTCGCATTCCAGTTCCACCTTGAATGTGGTACCTTTATGGATCCTGCTTTCCACGGAAATGGTTCCATCCATAAGCTTTACCAGTCCCCTGGTGATACTCAGCCCCAGTCCGGTGCCCTCCACCCGCTCCGTGTTGCGGGTAAAGGGTTCAAACATATGCGCCAGGAACTCTTTTCCCATTCCGATTCCGGTATCCCTGACCGTAAACCGGTAGCGCGCATACCCCTGGGGCCTGATTGGCGTTATCTCCTCTGCCAGAAGCTCCACACTGCCGCCTTCCGGGGTGAACTTGACCGCATTGCTCAGAAGGTTTATGAGTATCTGGTTCATGCGCAGGCTGTCCCCGTAATAATAACCATGTTCAATCCCCCGCCCTGGATGGTAAGCTTAAGTCCCGCTGCCTGTGCCTGGGGTTCCATGATGGCGGACAGCTTTTCCAGCAGGCCGGACATGGATATCTTCATATGGTTCAGGCTGAGTTTTGACTGCTCGATCTTGCTCATATCAAGTATATCGTTGATCAGGCTCAGGAGATGGCTGGAGGAAACCGAGATTTTCCCCAGGCAGTCCGACACCCGCTCCGGCTCGTCCAGATGCGCCCTGGCCAGTGCCGTCATGCCCATGATGGCGTTCATCGGCGTCCTGATATCGTGGCTCATGGTGGAAAGGAAATCACTCTTTGCCTGGCTGGCCTCCCTGGCAATGGCAAGCGCCTCCTCAAGTGCGTCCTTGCGCCTCCGCTCCTCCGCCAGCATATCCGTCACATCCGCCCTTACAAGGCACACGGTCCGGTGGTTCTCATCCCCCCAAAGCACATTGATCTGCTTATACCGGATTCCGTCATCCCCGCGGTAAGGAAAGACAAAATCATATCCTCCTGGTTTTTGTGTCAGTGTTTGGAGGATATGTTCCAGACAGAACCGGCTGGATGATCCATCCCCGTCCTCCGGATCATACTGCCCCACGAACCGTTCGGCTGCGCTATAATAATCATCCGCAACATAAGGCGGAAGATTCTCCAGAACGGTCTGGCGCGTATGCATGGTCATGCGCCCGGTATATACATTGATGATTCCTACCAGGTCAAAGGTATATGCCATTATATTAAGGAACCCCTGCTGTTCCCGCACCGGATCCGTTATGTCCGTGCGCACCAGGCAGACCCTTCCCAGGCGGAGGTCCACCTCTGAAACCGTCATGTTCTTGGTGCGGATATCCCGGTTCTCATCCATGATGGAATATGAAAATGTATAGGCCCCTTCATCTTTCAGACGCCTGCGGATTTCATCGGGGTTAAGGGAATTGGCAAACTGCTCCCTGTCCTTTGGCACAATCACCTGTCCCAGCATATATTCCACATGCAGGGAGTGCTGTCCTGACCTGGAGGGAAGGCAGTTGGAATCCTCATTACAGGTCAGGACCGTGTAGGTATCCTGCTCCAGGTTCAGGTCTATGACAAAGTCATAGCTGGTCACGGACAGCTGATGCAGGATACGGTCACTGATGACCTGTTCCGTTATATCCGTCACAGTCAGGATTCCGGTAATGTCGCCTGTGTCAGGCTCATCCACCAGGTTTACCTTAAACTGCACATAGCGGCCGTTTTTTTCTTTCGGCAGCTTAATAAAACATCTGAGTATCTTCTCCGTATCATTTTCCCTGAAGGCTTTCAGGGAGGGAGCATTCAGGTAAATATCCAAAAAGGCCCTTCGCTCCGATTCATCTGTCACCAGACCCGCAATACCGGTAAAAAAAGCCTCCCGCTCATATCCAAAGGTTTCAAGCAGATGTGAATCCGTATGGTCGCTGATTTCAATAATCCGGTTCTGCGAGATGTTGCAGTGGCCCATGATGATCACATTGGGGTCCGTGGTCCCATAATGCTGCATCAGCCGTTCCTTGTACTGGCTGCGCAGCTGCTCCCGGGCCTCCCGTTCCTTTGTCACATCATGGTAAACAGCGTAAAACCGTTTCTCGCCTCCTTCACTGCAGAGCATGGAAAGCGTATTCTTCACCCAGACATAGCTGCCGTCCCCCCGTATCAGGCGGTACACCATTTCAAGGTTGTTCACACCGTGCCCAATGAACGCGGACGTCTCCTCCATCACGCGCTCCCTGTCATCCGGATGGACTCCCGACATGGCGTCCTGGCAGTATATTTCCCACGCTTTTTCAAGGGACATCGAGGTCAGTGCCGCAAACCCGTCCGACATGTATTCCGGTATCATGCTGCCGTCCTTCTCAGCCCTTACCACAGCAATACCGCCAGGCAGGTTCTTTATCACGGTCTGGAAATATTCCTCCAGCCGCTCCTTTTCCCTGCGTGTCTTTACCTCCTGGGTCACATCCCGCACATATTTTATATAAGCAGGAATCCCATTCCAGTCGCTCTCCTTAAACCGGGTCATATAAAAACGGTCCGAACCATATACCTGCATCTCATGTTCCTGTCCGTCCGCCGCATGGGCCTTCTTTAAAGTGCAGAAACCGCATGGGCCGTCCTGCCCGTGGAGGGCAGTATAGCATTTCTGACCCACACAGTTCTTCGAATCCGTAAAAAGGACCTGGTTTTCATTCACATAAAGAAGATCATAATTCTCCTTGTCAATCACATAGATGGAATCCGCCATCTCGTTGGCAATGGTCTGAAACAGGCGGGTCTGCGCAGACATTCCCGTAATTACAATATAGAGTCTTGAAAGGCCGGTCAGGGGGCCCATGCGCCTTCCGTTCATATGGATCCAGACCAGGCGTCCGTCCTTATGGCGGAGGCGGTAAAACACATCCAGGGCCAGGCCGTTTTCCATTGCACTGTCAACAGCGGCCCGGACCCGCCTGCGGTCCGCCTCATAGACCATATCCAGGGCATCCCTCTGTATCATGGCTTCATATTCGCCGCGCGTATAGCCGGACAGGGTGATAACGCCGTCTGAGAGGAATGCTGCCTTATATGCGCCCTCTTCTTTTTGGAACAAGGCAATCCCGCCGGGAATGGAGTTGATCAGATGGTTCATTTCCATCTGTGTTTCTTTCAGGTGGGAAATATTATGGAACACGCAGTGCAGCAGCGGGCGTCCCCTGTCTTCACCAATCCATTTTACCTGAACACGCACCCATACGATATGCCCGTCCCTGTGCTGCTTGCGGAACTCAAAATCATCCACGCCTTTTTGCCGGATTACCTCCATGGCCCTGGATACTACCATGGCAGTATCCTCACTGTAGGTCATATCCGCTGCATTTCCTTTGACCAGCTTCCGGTACTCCTCCACTGTATATCCTGACAGTTCCGGAACACCATCCGAAAAATAGACGGTTTCAAATATATCCGACACCCTGTAGATGGCCACACCGCCGGGAATTGCATTGATGATGTCCTCCATCTTGGCATTGGCTCCGGCCAGTTCCTTTTCCAGCCGCACCTGGCTGCTTACATCACTGAATGCACCATAAAGCATGGTTTCCCCATGTTCCAGCTGCCTTGTGGAACCTTCCAGGCGGATCCAGCGGTATTCATTTTCCCTGTCATGGAACAACCGGAAGGTGTGCTGGATTTTTCCCTTGTCCCGGACCAGCATGGACAGCTTTTCCTTGAGCGGGCCTGCATCCTCAGGATGGACCTTGCCCAGATCCAGGCCCTGTCCGGCATCAGACCTATGCGTATCAGAATAACCCAGGATTTCATAAAAGGCCGGGTTGCGGAACCTGGGCAGGATCTGCCCGTCCACGATCTGATAAATACAAAGACCGCAGGGAATGCTGTCAAAAGCCATCCCCATCTGTTCTTCGTAAAAAGAAGTGCCCTTCATTATGACTGCCGCCCTTCTTTTAATTTTTTACGGAACTCATCCGCCTGAAGGAATCCTGTCTGGATTATCTGATATAACACGTTATAATCTTCCGGTACTTCTCTTTTGCGAAGAGATTCCACAATGGCGCAGACCGCGTTAAAAAGAGGTGTCAGCCCCATATTCCCCACTACCCCCTTAAGCGTATGGGCGGCAGCAAATGCAGCCTCATAGTCCTGCTGCTCAAGGGCTGTTCCCAGCTTCTCAAGGTTGTCATCCTTAAAGAGCATGTCCAGAAACTTTAAATACATGGCCTCCTTTCCCATGAACCGCGCCATCGTGGAGTTGTAATCCGCCCCGTAGACCTCAAATATTTCCCTGAACTCCCCCATTGTCAGGCCTCCTTTCCAAAAATAAAGTCATATAAGGTTTGAAACAGCCGTTCCGGCTCAATGGGTTTGGCCAGATGGGCGTCCATGCCGGCCGCCTTGCTCTTTTCAATATCATCATCAAAGGCATTGGCTGTCATGGCGATGATCGGTATGGTCTCGGCATCCGGATTGCTCAGATGACGTATGTTCCTGGCCGCCGTCAGGCCGTCCATCAGGGGCATGCGTATGTCCATTAATATGGCGTCATAATACCCATCCGGCGACTTGCCGTACATCTCCATGGCCCTGAGCCCGTTTTCCGCGGTATGGACAACAAAGCCTTTTCCTTCCAGCAGCATGACCGCCACCTCGGTATTGATCATATTGTCCTCGGCAAGCAGCACCCGCTTTCCTGAAAAATCATAATCCGACACCTCCGGCTGGCGTTCCTGCTCTTCTTTTTCCCCAAGTGCCCTTGTGAAAGCAGAAATCAGGGAAGATTTAAACATGGGTTTGCTCATCAGCAGGTTTACCCCTGCCAGTTTTGCCTCATGCTCAATGCATATCCAGTCATAGGCAGTCATGATGATGATGGTCACGTCCGGTCCCACAATCTGCCGGATGCGGCGCGCTGTCTCGATGCCATCCATCTCAGGCATCTTCCAGTCAATTAAAATCATGTCGAAATACCGGCCGCCGGCCCACAGGGCGCTTACCCGCTCCACTGCCTTGCGTCCGCTGTCCACCCATTCGGCCTTGATTCCCATTTCCTCCAGCGTGACAATGGCGCTTTCGCAGACAGCCACATCATCGTCCACCACCAGGGTCTTCAGATGGGAGAAGTTATGGACGGATTTCCTTTTATTGTGCCGGAGTTTCTCTTCCTCCGTAATTCCCAGCTTCACATCAACGGTAAACTCAGTGCCGATTCCCTTAATGGAGCGGACGTTAATCTTGCCGTCCATCATATCCACGATGTTCTTGGATATGGCCAGG